>Ga0182024_10000137_pt1 | contig 161455 bp, 153 predicted proteins | sample P32metaG_FD_120480 | JGI IMG/M metagenome (GOLD analysis project Ga0182024, IMG submission 120480) | Permafrost microbial communities from Stordalen Mire, Sweden - P3-2 metaG (Illumina Assembly) | ecosystem: Environmental > Terrestrial > Soil > Wetlands > Permafrost | place: Sweden: Stordalen... | reverse complement strand
GCGTGGGGCTGGGAGAACCTCAGGCCCTGGCTCTCAGTGCGCCTCGGGCTCCCGGCGGGCCCGCTGTTCTGCGTGATTGACGGCCCCACCTGCGGTCGACCCTGGTCGGCCGCTGCGGTCCGCGGCGAGTTTCGCCGGCATGCAGCCGAGGCAGGCGTCAGGCGCCGCTTCGCGCCCCACCAGCTGCGCCACGCGCACGTCGAGCACCAATGATATCGGCGATGGCCGGTCTTCAACTCTGACGAACCCGGACGCCCAGAGCGCGAGCGCGAGCCTCGGCGCTCGCGTCTCGGGCACCGATCGGCGGCTGCCGCTTTGCTCGGCCAAGCGTTGCTCAGTGGCTCCCGGTCGGCGGACCGTAACATGCACTCATGCCCGAACGGCCGACTGGCCCAGAGGACCCGGCCCCAGGGCCAGAGATCCGGCTGACGCCAGATCAGTTCGAGGTTCTTGCCCTGTTTGTGCCGAAGGGGAACAGCCGTACGGTGCGATTGCGAGATATGGGCTCGACCTACGTCCAGGCCGAGCTACTCGATTCCGCCGGGAATGTCACGAGGTGTCGGCTTCTGTACCCGCTGCGACTGAAGCACGATCCTCCAGAGGCTCGCCGCCGGGGGGTTGATGAACGGAAGGCCGAATCTGAGGAGGAACGCGCGACTCGCGCTGAGCAGCCGCCAGAGTGAGCAGGTAGACCAATGATCCAGTTCACGGTTGAGATCGAGATCGTTCGTCCCGCGGGGGACGTATTCGCCTATATCACCGACCCGACCAAGCTCGCCACCTGGCAGACAAATACTCTCTCGCTGGTGGCAGGGGAAGATGGGCCACTCCGTGTCGGGACGCCACCGCGCGAGGTGCACAGCGCCCCCGGCGGCAAGCAGCTGGCGTCCCTCGTCGAGGTTTCTGAATACGAGCCCGATCGCGTCTTTGCGTTGCGGATGCTCGAAGGAGCGCTCCCGATCGACGCCCGGATCACGTTCGAGCCTATGGAGCTGGGCACGCAAGTCCTGCTCGCGGCGCACGGACGGCCGAGTGGAGCTATGCGGCTGGCTCAACCCCTGCTGCGGCTCAGCCTGAAGCGCCGGTTCGCCGGCTACTGCGCCACCCTCAAGCGGGTATTCGAAGACGCTGACCACAGCACGAACCGCCTGTCGCAGGCGTGAACGAACAGTCCCAACCCGCACACGCCGTCGATTCGCTTGGCGTCGTGGCCGACGCGATCGCGCGGGCGGACGAGACCCTCGAGTTGGCGGCGCGCCATCTCGATCCCACGCTCGTCGACGTGCTGCGGATCCTTGGCTTCGATGAGCAGTACACCTCGGCAGAGGGGTCCTACCTCTACGACGCCGCGGGCCGCGCCTATCTCGACTTCCACACCGGTGAGGGATTCGCCAGCCTGGGCCACAACAATCCCGACGTCCGGGAGGTCCTGCAGGCTACGCTTGCGGCGAACCTGGTCGACGGCGTGCAGCTCCACTACTCGGTGCTTGCCGGCATGCTCGCCGAAACGCTGTCACAGCGCTTGCCGCACGGGCTCGACGCCGTGTTCTTCGCGAGCACGGGCGCCGAGGCTGTGGACTCGGCGATGAAGTTCGCGCGCGCGGCGACGGGCAGGCCGCGGCTGATCTCCTGCGACGACGGCTTCCACGGGGTCACTCTCGGACCGCTGTCGCTGGTCGGCGACGAATTCTTCAAGGAGGGCTTCGGCCCGCTGCTACCCGGCTGCGAGCGCGTCCCGTTCGGCGACCTCGAGCGGCTGGAGGCCGAGCTGCGCAGCGGGGATGTCGCCGCCTTCATCGTCGAGCCGATCCAGGGCCGGATGGTGACGATCGCGCCCGAGGGCTATCTGCAGGCAGCGCAGGCGCTGTGTCGCCGCTACGGCACCATGTTCATCCTCGACGAGGTCCAGACGGGACTCGGACGCACGGGCAGGTGGTTCGCGCTCGAGCACTGGGCGCTTGAGCCGGACTTCGTTCTCGTCGGCAAGGCGCTCAGCGGCGGCTACATGCCGATCGCTGCCATGGTCACGAGCCGTGACATATATCAACGGGCGGTGGGAACACTCGAGCGCAGCTACGTGCATCAGTCGACGTTCGGGCGCAATCGCCTGTCGGCAGCCGCCGGTCTGGCCACGATGCGCATCATCGAGCGCGATCGCGTCGTCGAGCACGTCGCGCGGATGAGCACGGTCCTGCTCGATGGCCTCGCCGAGCTTCAGCTGCGCTACGAGATGATCAAGCAGGTCCGCGGGCGCGGACTCATGATCGGGATCGAGCTGTGCGCGCCGAAATCCCGGGTCGCGCGGCTCAACTGGCGCTTGATTCACATGGCCAGCGAGGGCCTGTTTCCCCAGCTGATCGTGATCCCGCTGCACCGCGACCACGGCGTCATCACGATGGCGGCCGGCAAGAACGACGTGATCAAGCTGCTGCCGCCGTTGACGCTGTCCGATGAGGAGGCCCACAGCTTCCTCGGTGCGCTCGACGCTGTGCTCGCCGACTGCCATGGCGCCGCGAGCAAGAACTGGTTGGTTGTGCGCGACATCGCCACCGCGACGCTCACCCGCCGGGCCAAGCGACCGGCGCCGGTGAGGGACGCTCGCGCGGGCGACGGAACGTCGTTTCGCGGCACGCCCGTCGATCCCTCGCGCGATGATGTGTGCCTGATCACCGGTGCGAGCGGGTTCATCGGCAAGCACGTGGCGAAGCGGCTCGTGCAGGAGGGCTATTCGGTCCGCTGCCTGGTGCGTGCCAGCAGCGACACGTCGCGACTGGACGAGCTCGGTGTCCAGATCGCCGTCGGCGACCTCAAGAGCGCGAGTTCCCTCGCCCGCGCTGTGGAGGGCTGTGACTATGTCTTCCACTGCGGCGCGCTCGTATCGGACTGGGCGACTCGTGAGGAGATCTCGGAAACCAATGTCACGGGCACGCGGAGCCTGCTCGACGCCTCCGCCGACGCGTCTGTGCAGCGGTTCATTCACTTCAGCACCACCGATATCTACGGCTATCCGGAGGGCGCGGCGATCGACGAGTCCCACGCGGCCGGGCGCTTTCGCAACTGGTACGCGCAGACGAAGCTGGACGCCGAGGCCGAGGTCCGCAGCGTGGAACGGGGACGCGCGCTGGAGGCCGTGATCCTGCGGCCGGCGACCGTATACGGGCCCGGCTCGACCGACGTCGTCGGCGAGATCGCCCGCGCGATCCGTGGACGCAACATGCTCCTCGTCGACGGCGGCCGTGCGATCGCAGGTCTCTGCTACGTCGACAACCTCGTGGATGCCGCGATGCTCGTTCTCCACCACGACGACGCGCCCGGCCACGCCTTCAACGTCAGCGACGGCCTCGGCATCACCTGGAAGCAGTTCACCGACGGCCTGGCCGAGGGGCTCGGCTGCTCCGCGGTCCGCTGGAGCCTGCCCTACTGGATGGCGAACGGGATCGGGTTCTCGCTCGAGCACGGCTATCGGATCCTGCGCAGGGCCACCGGTGTGCATGTGCCGCCCCTGCTCTCGCGCCAGGCCGTGCAGGTGCTCGGCAAGAACCAGGACTTCAGCAGCCGCAAAGCGCGAGAGACGCTCGGCTGGGAACCGCGCGTGGACTATCCGGCCGGCCTTGAGGCAACCCTCGCCTGGCTGCGGACCGACTACCTCAAGCACGCTTAGAGGGCCCCACGGGCCCGTCCGCGGCGAAAAGGGACAATCTGGCGCATTTTGCCGAGTGCATCGCGCCACATTGGCGCACCACCCGCCGGCCGTTCGGTGGTAGGCCTTGGATATGGCAAATCGGCACGAAATCCGAGCGGCGTAGTGGCGCATAGAGACACCAAGCCGGCGCGACTGTCGGATGATCCACGCGGTGATCTGGCGTCTGTGGAGAGACTTCGAGCAGACCTGGCCGAGCGCCTGCGGACGCGGCGCTCGGAGATCGCCGAGGCGGTCTTTGCGCGCTTCCGCGATATCGGCTTTGACCCCGCGATGGGCGAGGACGCCGAGTATGTGGCCGGGTCCCACGCCGCCATCGCCGAGTCGGTCGACTATGGCCTCGGAGCCATCGAGCGGGGTGAGGAATGGTTCGGCTCGATACCGCCGGCGATGGTGGCACAGGCGCGCCGGGCGGCCCGCAACGGGGTGTCCCTGGAGCAGGTGTTGCTCCGCAACAACGCCGGCCACACGGTTCTCGAGGACTTCGTCATGCAGGAGGTGGACCTCGCAAGCCAGAGCATCGTGCTGCGCGGCGTGTTCGGAACGCTGGGAGCGCTGCTCGACCACTTCACCGCCCTGTTGGCCCACGAGTACCAGCGCGAGCTCGAGCGAACGGCCCGCTCGCCCGAGCTGCACCGCACCGAGCTCGTGCAGAGGCTCCTCGCCGGGGCCCCCGTGGACACCGCCGAGTTCGCCTACGGCTTCGACGGCGAGCATCTCGGCGTTATCGCATCGGGCGCGAAGGCGAGGGAGGTCGTCCGAGCGCTGGCGGCGGGACTTGGTCGCGAGCTCCTGAGCGTCTCGCCCTGCGAGGAGATCGTCTGGGCGTGGCTCGGCGGGCGGCGGACGCTCGACATCGCGGCTCTGTCGCGGCTTCTGTCGGCCGCTGAGCCCGCGGGCGTGTCAGTGGCGATCGGCGGATCCGCCAGCGGAATCGACGGATGGCGCCTCACCCACCGCCAGGCCCAGGCCGCGATGCTCGTCGCACAGCGCCGGCCCCAGCGACTGACCCGATACGCGGACGTATCGCTGCTCGCCGCCGTGCTGAGGGACCAAGAGCTAGCGAGCTCGCTGGTCGAGATGCATCTCTCGCCACTGGATGGCCACAGGGACAGTGCGGTGTCACGCGAGACGTTGCGAGCGTACTTCGCCGCCGGGTGCAACGCGGCTACGGCCGCGGCCGCTCTGAGGGTCGACCGGCATACGGTCGAACGGCGCCTGCATTCGATCGAGACGCGGCTCGGGCGCCCGCTGCACACCTGCCGGGCCGAGCTGGAAGTGGCCCTGCGCCTCGAGGAGCTCAGCGCCCCCGCCGGGCGCTCAGACGACGGTCAATCGCCTGGGCGGTGAGCCGGCCACATGTCCTCGGCGAACCTGGACCTCGTGCGCTCGATCAACGTCGCGCACGAACGTGGTGACTTCAGCTCGATCGAGTGGGCGGATTCGGACATCGTGTACGTGATCGCCGACGGGCCCTCACCGGGCAGGTGGACCGGTCGGGAAGCGATGGTGGCGGGATTCCGCGAGAACCTGATCGGCTGGAAGGACTTCCGCACCGAGGCGGACGAGTACCGTGAGCTCGACGAGGAGCGCGTCCTCGTGCTGACCCGCAGCACCGCTCAGGGCAAAGCGGCGGGCATGGTGGTCGGGCAGATGCGGACCAAAGGGGCGGCCCTGTATCACCTCGGCGGTGGCAAGGTGACCCGCCTCGTCTACTACTGGGACCGAGAGCGCGCGCTTGCCGACGTCGGCCTCAGGCTCGACGAGGCCTGCTAGCACCTCGAGGCCGATCAGCTCGCCCGTGCCGCAATCTCCCGCCCGGCCGCTTCGAGGTCGGCGATGCCGCTGGCCTCGCGGATCGAGTCGAGCCCGAGCAGGGCCGACTCGCCCGGGCTGAGGACCGACGAGCCAACGACGGCGTGGGCGGGCACGCCCGCGCGGGTACATCGTGCGGCGATCTCGAATACGGCCTTGCCCTCGAGCGTCGTTGCGTCGATGCACCCCTCGCCGGTGATCACGGCCCGTGCCCTTGCCAACCGCTCGTCAAAGCCGATCGCGTCCAGGATCCAGCGGGCGCCCGGGACGATCGTCGCGTCGTAACGTGCCCACAGCCCGCCGGAAAGGCCGCCGGCGGCTCCGCCCATGGGCACGCCTCGCGGATCGCGCGGCAGCGTCTCCGCCTGTCGTTGAAGGCGCGCGGTCAGGCGCCTGACCGCGCTCGGATCCGCACCCTTCTGCGGCCCGAATACCTCGGCCGCTCGCTCGAACGGCGTGCGCACGTCCGCGAGCACGATCAGCCTCGCGCCGAGCAGTCCCCCTGCGTCCTCGATCGCGTCGATGGCGCCCGCCCCCCCATCGGTGGTGGCCGAGCCTCCGGCCGCGACCACGACCGTCCGGGCGCCCTCCGCGAGAGCTGCAGCGATCAGCTCTCCCGTGCCGGTCGTCGAGGCCGCCTCGGCATCGAGCTCGGAGGGCGAGAGCAACTGCAGCCCCGATGCCCCTGCAACCTCGACGATCGCCAACGCCCGCTCATCGAGCAGGCCCACCTTCCCGCCGATCGAGCGCCCGAGCGGGTCGTGCGCCGCTCGGTCGAGGAGCACGCCGCCGAGGACCGCGAGAAGGACGTCCATCGTCCCCTCGCCGCCGTCCGCGACCGGGCAGATGTCGGCTGCGCCGGGGGCGCCCACACCGCGGGCGATCGCAAGGGCGGCCTCGCGGGCAGAATGGGTTCCCTTGAACTTGTCGGGCGCGATCAGCCAGCCCGGCGGGGCCGTCGGATCGATCGTCACATCTTCGCGCAACGGTCGCGCCAGCTTCGCGAGTGCATCCGGGCGTCCGGCCGCGGGGTGCTACGCCTCGAGGAGCAGAACGAACGTACCGGCCCGGACGCCGTCATACCTCATCGCCTCGGCTCCCTCCTGGGACTCCATCATCGCCTGAAAGGCGGCCATGTCGGGGACCTCGGCAAGCACCGCCGCGCGGTGCGGGTTCTCGGGGTCCAGGAACGTTCGGTGGGTGATGCCCAGCGGGCCGAAGATTTCCTCGCGCTTCGGCGAGGCGAGCCAGTGCTCGCTGTCATCGACCTCGTGGTATCCGATAAGCGTTGGCATTGCGGTCTCCCCTTTGGTTCGATCGGTGCGGGATGCACTGGATCTGACGGAGCCGATCATAGGGCGCCGAGCTATCGGTGCGGGTGCCCGCGGCCGCTGACCGTCAGCCACGACTGCCAGGTGATGCGGAGGATGACCGCTGTGATGGCAATCGCGATGACGGGGTCGGCCAACGGCTCACCGAGGGCGACGAGCGCGGCGCTCAGCACCACCGCGAGGCTTACGAAGCCATCGGCTCGGGCGTGGTAGCCGTCGGCCACCAGCGCCGGGCTGTCAAGCCGGCGTCCGGCCGCTAGGCGGACCTGTGCGGCGACCTCGTTGCCGGCGAAGCCGACGGCGCCCGCGATCCCGAGCGCGAGCAGGTGCGTCGGAGCCTGCGGGCTGATGATCTTCTCGATTGCGAAGACCCCCGCGACGCAGGCGCTCGCGAAGATCGCAAAGACCACCGCAAGGCCCGCGTAGCGCTCGGCCCGCGCCGAGCGAAGCAGAAAGGCCGCTCCGAGCGGGACCGCGGTTAGGGCGTCACCGAAGTTGTGGATCAGGTCGGCAAGGAGCGCGACGCTGCCGGTCACCGTGTAGACGGCGACCTGGATCACCGCGGTCGCGCCTAGCACTGCGAACGAGATCAGGACCGCTCGTAGACCGGCTCGCGAGCGCTTGATCGTGGGGTCGACGAGGCCGTGGGTGTGACCGTGGGCATGCTCGCCCTCAGGGCGGTCGTGAGAGCCGAGCATCTCAGCTCATGTCGCGGCCTGGGACATCGCCAGGGAGCCTAGCCAACCCGCTTCCCGCCGGCCCACGGGCCCGCAGGTCGGGCTCGATCAAGCGAGCGAGTCGCGTCCGCCGTGGGCGAGGGCGCCGTGTCCGTGCGGCTGATTCATGAACACCTCGCCCTGCTCGGAGGCAGGGCGAGTGCGGTCGCCGGGTAGCCCGGAGGTTCATCCTCGCGGAGCCGGTAGCGTCGCGGGCTTCGATCTGTGGTGGACGGAGGACGACCTCGAGCGGGTCCGAGCTTCGCTCTACCGTGGATCTGCATCCGGGTCCTCCCATGGGGTGAGTTCTCCTAAGACCCGCAGCCTGGATGAGGCCCGGATGCCTCCTCAGCTGTTCACAACGTGTGTCGGCAGGAGCTAGTCGCCTGTGGCCGAGAAATGCTCGGGATCGACGGGCCCGAGAACCCCGCCCACGAGCTTGTGCGGCCCGGGGTAGTCCGCCATCGCGGCGATCAGCTGCGACGGGTTGGTGACATCCACGGCGCCGCCGGGATATGCGGTCGTCTCGTGGTTGCTCAGGCCCGCAGGGGCACTGAAGGCGCCGGCCGCGTTGAGCTGGGCCTGTTCGTAGTAGGTCCTGTAGCCGCTCGTGACGGTCCCGCTCCAGCCGTGCAGATAGGCCCACTCGAGCACCGTCACGATCCAGTCGGCGATCGGCTTGGATCGCGGATTCCAGGGCGCCGCCGGCGTTTGCACTTCGCCGCCGGCGGCGCCTGCGTATTTCGAGCCCTGCGCGAAGGATTCCACGCTGTTCCCTGAGGGAAGCACGATTCCGGCCTTGCGTGCCACTTCGATCTCGCGGCGGACTTCGGCGTCGGAGGGCGCTCCCGGCGCGATGTGCAGCTTCCCTTCCGCGACTATCGCATCCGATGATGCGTCGATCCGCGCCACGACCGCGTTGCGCTTCGCCACCGCTGCGTCAGCCGTTGCAGTCGTGCTTACCGTTGCCGTGGCGGTCGCCGGCCTGCTGCGATGTCCGGCGACTGCGGCTTCCCCGCAGCCGGCCGCCGTGGCCGAACCGGCCGCGAGAAGCAGCAGCGCGATGGCCGTCGCGGGCGCTCGGCGCCTCGGCGGCGGGCGCGTCGCATATCGCTTGGGCATCACGACTCGGAGAATGTCATCCCCTCGCCGGAGCCGGCGGATGGGTGGAGGTGCAGTCCACATCCAGCAGAGTACGGGTGCGGCCGGTGTGCCCTGGCCAAAACGCTTACTTTTGGCGGCTTCGGTCAACCTGGCGGCAGACCTGAACGATGCCGAGGAGCAGCGCACGGACACGACACGATCCTGTGACCACGTTAGGGGTACGACTGATGAAGCGCCGCCTCGCACCTGTCCTCATCGCCATGATGCTCGTCGGAGCACTGGCCGTTCAGGCCCAGGCCGAGGCCCATGGCTCGGCGTTGGGTGTGGCCTCGGGAAAAGCTGCGATCGATCGGTTCGCGGGCAGGCTCACCTACGAAATCGCATCCGGTCGCTCGACCGCACCAATGAGTTGGCAGGTCGCCGCGTGCCGCCAGCACGGCAATGGCGCGGTCTGCACAGGTGAATGGATCTTCACGGGCGAAAAGTGCTCCGTCAGGATGGAAGCCCTCCGGAGTGGCCCGTCGATCCGCGTCAGAGAGCTCGGCAGGCTCGCGTGCAGCAAGGAAGGCGACACGGGGTCCGCCGTGGCGCCTGGGCCGTAGCCCAGCCCCTCAACACACGGGGAGAGGCGCCCTCACGCGCGACAGCGGTCACCTTCAGATCTGCCCGCGCACGGCGTCACCGGTCCCGGTGTTGTAGATGCTCAGGTAGAACATCCCCGGGTTCGCCTCGAGTCGCGTGAGGAAGGCGGCCGGCACCTTCGTGCAGCCCGAGGAAACATAGGCCGCGCCGAGGGGAACGCCGGGCGTGGAGGGGGTGCCCGCGGGAGTCGGCTGGATGGTGATGATGGTCGGCGTCGTCGTGCTGTGGGAGACGGTGAAGGTCTTGACAGGCGAGACGCTCCAGCACAGCCCGCCCCCGGACGGCTTGACGCTCAGGACGACCACGCCAGAAGCACTCGCGGACCCGCTGGCGCCCGCGACATGGGCCAGCTTGATGTTGTAGGCGGTCGCTTTCGCCGACGCCCCGCCCGTAGCCGGCGTCGCGGCGGCGGGACTGGTCGCCGTCGGCGTCTTGGTCGAGCTTCCGCAGCCCGCCAGCGCGAGCAGCAGCAGCAGCAGCGCGCCGACGGCCCCGCACGCACCCTTCATCCCCATGTGCATCCTCATCGGTCCTCCACGTTCGTAGGTGGATCCGCAATCATAATTCCTGCGCGGAAGTGAAACCTTCCGGCTCGAAACGCGACGGTGATGTGATGGCGCCGGGAGGGATTCCGATACTTACAACGGGCCGACGGGTTAGGGGAACGACTCTGCACTGCGACCGGCCAATCGCGCCCTCGCAGCGCCAATCGAACGGGGGATCTGGTGCAGGCAAAGCTGCGGATAATCGTGTGGACGGCCGTTGCACTGGCGATGCTCATCGGCGTCACCTGCGCCCTCGCGGCCCCGGTGTCGGTCGGGCGCTCCGGGTGGACTTGGGGCGATCCGGTGCCCCAGGGCAACACCCTCAACAGCGTTGCGTTCCTCGGTGCACGCGGTTTTGCCGTCGGTGAATTCGGCACGGTGCTGCGGTCCGGCGACGGCGGGGCCAGCTGGACCGGGCTGCCAAGCGGAACGAAGAGCAGCCTCTCGCTCGTGCAGGAGGTGGACTCGAACACTGTCATTGTCGGTGGCGGATGCACGGTGCGCGAGTCCGTCAATGGTGGTGAAAGCTTTCAGCGCCTGGCCATCAACGAATCGGAAGCCAATTGTCGAACGAAGGTCGCCTCGTTCTCGTTTCTGAGCCCGAGCACGGGCTTCGTCGAGCAGGCCGACGGCAGCGTCCTGCTGACCACGAACGCAGGGCAGACGCTGCAGCCCAAGACGCCCGTGCCACTGAATGGAGCCACCGCGTCGAAGATCTATTTCACCTCACCGAGCACCGGGTTCGCGGTGACGGCCGGTGCCGGCGGGCGCATCTTTCGCACGACCGACGGAGCCGATTCCTGGACGCAGGTGGCCTCCTCACCGGCCGCGTTCTCAGACCTGACGTTCGTCACCCCGACGACGGCCTTCGCCGTTGGCGCGGACGGCACGCTCCTGGGCAGCACCAACGCCGGGGCCAGCTGGACGGCGCGGGCGCTGGCGCTGCCGGCGGGTACGCCGCCGCTCGCCCTGACGAACATCTCCTGCAGCGATGTCACACATTGTCTGATTGCGACCGCGCCGGGCGCGGGCGCCAACACGAATCAGCTCGTGCGCACGAGCGACGGAGGGCTGACGGGATCGCTCGTCTCGCCCTCGGGACAGAACCTGCTCGCGGTCGCCTTCTCCACCTCCTCGAACGTCGTGGCCGTCGGCCAGAACGGCGCGACCGTGCTGTCCTCCGACGGCGGTGCGACGTTCCCGACGTTGATCTCTCACAGTCTCGGGGACCTGTACTCGAGATCGATCAGGCTCGGGCAGTCCGCGCAGGACGCCTACGCGCTCGGCGCCACGAGCGCGATCGCAGCCACGACGAACGGCGGCGAAGACTGGAGCCTGCTGCGCGTTCCAAGCTCCGGACAGCTCTCGGATGTCGACTTCCCGAGCACCGAAATCGGCTACGTCGTCAACAGCGCCGGCACCGTCTTTCGCACCGCGGACGCGGGCCTCAGCTGGTCGATCCTGAACTCCGCCGGCGGCGCGGCGACCGCACTGCTTGCGCCGAGCGTCAACACGGTGCTACTGAGCGGACCCCGGGGCGTGCGCCGCTCCACCAACGCGGGCGGGCGCTTCACCTCGGTGAACGCGACGGTGGTGATGACTCGAGCGCATGGCAGGAAGCGCAGGGTGAAGCTGTCGAGCTTCGACCTCTCGGGAGGCGCTCAGATCGCCGGGACGGCGATCTTCGCCTACGGCGAAGACGTGCTGGAGTCCACCGACGGCGGCGCCCAATGGGTGCTGATTCCGCGTGCCCTCGTCAAGCACCCCGTATCCGCGATCTCCTTTGTCAGCCCCACGACCGGCTATGAGACCTCGGACGGTCGCACATTCTTCACCGACAACGGGGGCCGCAGCTGGAGGGAAATCCTGTCTGTGGGCGCAGCCAGCCTCGATGCCCCCGGACAGATGTCGTTCAGCACCGCGCTGAAGGGCTACCTCCACGTGCCCTTCGGCGCCGCGGGCGCGGCCAACGTCCTGCTCCGCACAGAAAATGGAGGGCGCAGCTGGACACCTGAGAACCTGCCGGCGGCGCTGAACGTCGTGGCAGCAGGAGGCCTCGTTGACTATGCCGGAGGTGAAAACGGCACAGCGGATGCCCTCTTCCAGACGACCGACGGCGGGTTGAACCAGAGCCCCTCGACGCTCACGCTCGGGATAGCTGGAGCGCGCAGGCTGAGCGCCGGCAAGCTGAAGAAGAGCGGAGACCGGGTGCGTCTGGTCGGTCACCTCAACCCGGCGCTCGGCGGCGAGACGGTGACGGTGTCCCACCGCACGATCGGCGGCTCCTGGCACAGCCGTGATGTGACGGTGAGCTCGAGTGGCACGTTCGCCGTCACCGTGAGCGGGGTCTCCCAGACCACGGATTTCCTCGCGCAGTGGATCGGCGAGGGGACCGAGAGCGGGGCCGGCACCCCCGCGGTGCGACTCACGGTGAGCCACTCCTAGAGACACGGCAGACGACCTGGGCCTGTGCGGCCCGGCCCGCAGGGCGATGCCGACGCAGGGGATCCTCATCGCCCGGGGAAAGTCAGCACATGGACGACCGCCAGCGGGAGGCGCCCTACCTCGACGCCCTCGTCGAGTACGCCGAGCGGGGTCCCGCACGCCTGCACGTGCCCGGGCACAAGGGCGGCCAGGGCGCCGACGAGGGGCTGCTGCGGGCGATCGGCGAGCGAGCCGTGAGCCTCGATATCCCGGCCCTGACATATGGAATCGACCTCGGCGCTCACCCCACGCCGTTCGAGCGCGCCCAGCGACTCGCGGCCGATGCCTGGGGAGCCAGGCGTGCCTGGTTCCTCATCAACGGCGCCTCGCAGGGCAACCTCGCGGTCGGCCTCGCGCTCGCGCACCGCGGTGATGAGGTGGTTGTCCAGCGCAACGCACACTCGAGCACGATCGACGCTCTCGTCCTGTCGGGCATGCGTCCGACCTTTGCTGCGCCCGAGATCGACGCCGAGCTCGGCGTGGGCCACTGCCTCACCGCCGAGACGCTTGCGGGCGCACTTGCGGCGACTCCCCGCGCGGTGGGCGCGTGGGTCGTATCGCCGACCTACTTCGGGGCCGTCGCCGACGTCCGTGCGCTGGCTGCGGTCGCCCACGCGCACGGCGTACCCCTGATCGTCGACGAGGCGTGGGGCGCGCATCTGGCCTTTCATGAGGCGCTCCCCGAGCACGCCCTCGCCGCCGGGGCCGACCTTGTCGTCTCGAGCACTCACAAGATCGTCGGCAGCCTCACCCAGTCGGCGATGCTCCACCTCGGCCACGCGGCCGGTGAGATGATCGGCGAGGACACCGTGGACCGGGCGGTGACCCTGACCGAGTCGACCAGCCCGAGCTCACTGCTCGGCGCCTCCCTGGACGCGGCCCGGCGCCAGGCGGCCGTGCACGGGCGCGAGCTGCTCGAGCACACGATGACAGCGGTGGCGCGGGCGCGTGAGCAGATCCGGGCAATCGACGGACTGGACGTGCTCGACGACCGGCTTGCGGGTCGCCCCGGAGTGTTCGCCTACGACCCGCTTCGGCTGGCGGTGGACGTGCGCGGCGTCGCCGCAAGCGGCTACGAGCTCGCGCCGCTGCTGCGCGAGATCGACGACATCAACCTGGAGCTGTACGGCCAGAACGTGCTGGTCGCCGTGTTCGGTCTGGGCGAGCGCGGGTTGGGAGAGGCCGCGAGGCTTGTCGACGCGCTGGAACAGGCGATCGCACGCGTGGGCCTCGAGCCCGGCGGAGCCGGGGCGAGCTTCGCGGCGCCGCCGCCCTGGGGCGAGCTCGCGATGACCCCACGCGAGGCTTACCTGGGCGTTCAGGAGGTGGTAGCGGCGGCACAGGCGGTGGGGCGCATCGCGGCCGAGTCGCTTGCCACCTATCCGCCCGGGATACCGAACGTGCTCCCTGGAGAGCGACTGACGGCGGAGACCCTCGCCTACGTGCAGCACACGCTGGAGCTGGGGGGAAGCGTGCGCGGCGCAAGCGACCGTCTGCTGCGCACGGTCCGGGTGGTGGTCGAGCGCCAGGCTGCTAGCGATCCCGCAGGCGCGAGGCCCAGCGCTCCGCCCAGTCATTGATCGGCGGAAAGGCGTCGAGCAGGCGCTCGCCCTCGCTCGTGAGCCGGTAGCCGCCATCGCCGCCCTCGAGGATCCCGGCGGCTCGCAGCTCCCGCAGGCGCTGGTTGAGGACGCTCGAAGACATCCCATCGCAGCGCTCCTGCAGCGAGCGGAACAGGAGCGGGCCGTCGCGGAGCTCCCAGATCGTGCGCAGCGCCCAGCGCCGGCCGAGCAGATCGAGCAGCGCCATGATCGGCCTGCCGCTGTCGGAGCCACGCGCCGGAGCGCCCGGCAGGGGGATGTCGCCCGCGCGTTCCGCGAGCGCAACGCTGGCTGGTGTCGCCGGTTCCGGGCTCATCCGATTGTACTTCGGAAATAGAAGCGGTACAGTCGGTGCTGCTGAAGTCGAAGCAATACCAAAGGAGTGTAGCCACCATGACCGACCAGACATCCCGCATCGCGCCACTGGCGCCGCCGTATGACTCCGACATCGAGGCCGCCCTGTCGAAGTGGATGCCGCCCGAGAGCCCGATCGAGCCGTTGCGGCTTTTCCGGACGCTCGTCGTCCACGACACGCTGGCGAGCCGAATGCGCCCGCTCGGCGCCGCAATCCTCGGCTCTTCGGCGCGGGTGCCCGCTCCGCTGCGCGAGGTGATGATCCATCGCACGTGCGCGCTGACCGGCGCCGAGTACGAGTGGGGCGTACACGTGATCGGGTTCGGCAGACCGCTCGGCCTGAGCGAGGAGCAGCTGCACGCGACCGTGCACGGTTCCTTCGAGGACCCGTGCTGGGACGCCGAGCAGTCGAGCGTGTTCCGCCTGGCCGATGAGCTACACGAGACGAGCACCGTCTCTGACGAGCTGTGGCGGTCGCTCACCGGCCATTTCGACGCCCCCCAGATCCTCGAGCTGCTGGTCACGGCCGGCTGGTATCACGTGATCAGCTACGTCTGCAACGGCGTGCGGCTGACGCCGGAGGACTGGGCCGCGCGCTTCCCGGTCAGGCGTTAGCGCGGTGGGCCAGCAGATCGGCATCGGCACGGCGGATGAGATCCTCGGCCGAGTCCTCATCGTCGAGCTCGGCGAAGCCGACGGTGATCGAGGCCCGCGCCGGGCCCGCCGCCAGAGTGGCCGATACGTCGGCAAACCGCCGGCGGACGCCCTCGACGTCCACATTCGGCAGCGCGCACACGAACTCGTCGCCGCCGAAGCGCATGATCAGATCGTAGGAGCGCAGGCACCCCCGCAGCGAGTCGGCGACGGCGATGAGGAGCGAGTCGCCGGCGAGGTGGCCGTTGGTGTCGTTGACCCGCTTGAGGCCGTCGACGTCGATGAACGTCACCACGAGCCCTTCGGGGCCACGGCGCGCCCGGTCGACCTCCCGTTGAAGCTGTTTCATGCCGGCGCCCCGCCGGCGCACGTTCGTGAGCTCATCGGTCTCAGACGCCTCCCGGTCGACGGCCGCCTGCGCACGATCGCGCGCCGCGAGGGTGCGGTCGCGAGCGGACTCTGCCCGTTCCTCCGCCGCCCTGGCGCGGTCGTCCGCCGCCCTGGCGCGGTCGTCGGCCGCCCTGGAGCGGTCGTCGGCCGCCCGGTGGCTGCCGCGTCCCGCCCGGATGAAGCCTGCGCCGCCCATCCCGGGCGGGGAGTCGATCTCGGTGTCCCACGCCTCGGCGCTCGCGTCCCGCGCCCGGGCGCTGGCGTCGCGGACCGCGGCGGCCTCGTCGCGAGCGGCTGCCACCTGCGAGCGATCATCCGCGGTGATGTCCCGCGAGGTTGCGGTTCGCACGCGAGCCCGAGCCTGCTCGCCGCGAAGATGTGTGGCGTGCTCGCGGTGGACGCTCCCCAGGTCCCGGGACCTCTGGGTTCCCCCTGAAGAGGATTCGCCGTCGCTGGCGGCCTGATCCTCGTCTGAAGCCGTCTGGTCGTTGTCTGAAGCCGTCTGGTCGCTGTCTGAAGCCGTCTGATCGCTGTCTGAAGCGGTCTGATCGGCGACCAGGGCTTCGTGGTCGCGATCGCCGGCGCTCAGGACGGAGTCGTCGAAATCAAACCCAGCGGAATCCTCATCACTGCCCCGTTGTCCCTGAGCGGCGGATCGAATACCTGGTGGATCTATGCCCGGCGTCTTGTCATCTGCACTCTGCAACCGCGTACCTTTGCACAGTGATAGTAGCAAAAGATACTTCCGCACCCCGAAATATCGGGGCGAGTTCCAATATGTTGATCAGCGCTGGCTGCGAGCTCCATGCTGCAGTGGCGAGATCATCGCCAGCTGACGCTCGGGAGCGACCCGGACGACATCCCAGACCAGGCCGCAGCGCTCCAGGCCGGCGATGAGCCACGCCGAGGGGTCGAGCTGCCACCAGCGCAGGCCGTGACGGGCGGAGGTCGGGAAGGCGTGGTGGTTGTTGTGCCAGGCCTCGCCCAGCGTCGGCAGCGACAGCCACAGCAGGTTGCGCGACTCGTCACCCGTCTCGAACCGCCGCCGGCCAAAGAAGTGGCAGAGGGAGTTGATCGAGAACGTGGCGTGGTGGAGGAAGAAGATTCGCACCGCCCCTCCCCACAACAGGCCCGTGAGCCCGCCCGCGATCGAACCCGTCAGGGCGACCCCCAGGGCGAAGGGGAACGCAAGTCCGGCCAGCACCCACAGCGGAAACGTGTGATCGACGAAGCGCACGATCGGGTCGGCGAGCAGATCCTTGGCGTAGCGCTCCTCGCTGGCCATGTCCTCGCCGCTGAAGATCCAGCCCACGTGCGCGTGCAGAAGTCCGCCCAGCGCGCCGCGCCAGCCCTGTGCATGGTCGACGTGGGGACTGTGCGGGTCCCCGGGCTGATCGGAGAAGCGATGGTGCTTGCGGTGGTTGGCCACCCACTCGATCACCGGACCCTCGATCGCGGCTGAGCCGAGCGCCGCGAACAACGCCCGCATCGGCGCGCTCGTCTTGAAGCTGCGATGGGTGAACAGTCGGTGATAGCCCACGGTGATCCCGATACCGGTCAGCAGGTAGGTGATCGCCATCACCACCAGATCCGGCCAGCGCAGCGCGCCGCCCCACGCGGACCACATCGCGAGCCCTACCAGCCCCACGGGTGCAACCGTCACCACCACGTTCGCAACCCGGTCGATCAGCGCCTGATCGACCGCGGCCGCACGATCGCGCGCTGCCGGAACCTCATCCGTGGCTTGCTCTGCAGGGGCCTGGCTTCGAGCGGTTGCTCGCATCGACGCTCTTCACAGTACTCCCTCACGCCACCGTCCCCGGTCGCTCTGATAGACCCCGCCCGATGGGCACACCGCAGACGCCGCCTCGACCCCGCCGGCGCGCCCGTATGCGGGTCGGCGCCGTGGCAGCGGTGATCCTGCTCGTGGGGCTCGTCGCATTCGCGCTGTCGCGACTTGAACTGCATCGCATCGGCCACGCCCTGATCACGGCGACGCCCGGCTGGATCGTGCTCGCGCTCGCATTGATGGCGCTGTCCTTGCTGTTTCGCTCGGCCTCGTGGCTCGCTGCGCTGCGCGCGGCGCTGCCCGAGGCCACGATCGGATGGCCGGCGGTGGTGCGGGCGACGATGATCGGGGTGATGGCCTCGGCGGTCGTTCCCGGACGCGTCGGCGAGCCGACGCGGGTGCTCGTGCTGTCACGCAGGCTCGACGGATCCACGCGGCGCCTTTTGCCGATCGTCGCCGGCACGGTGGTCTCCCAGACGCTCATGAACCTGCTCGCCCTTGCAATTCTCGCTGGAGTCACCTTTTCCAGCGTCCCGTTGCTGCACGGACACCTGGCGGGCATCCTCGGCGCGCTGGCGGTGCCGATCGTCCTACTCGTGCTCGTGCTTGCCGGCCCGCGCCTGTTGGCGCTTGGCCGGCGCTCGCGCCACGAGCGCGTGGTGCTCGCGGCGGACGCGATCGCGCGCACGCTCAACCTGGCCCGGCGCGGACTGGTCGTGTTCGCCCGTCCGCGCTACGGCGTCGCGTCGGTGGCCTGCCAGCTGTTCGCGTGGTCGCTGCAATGGCTGTCCTGCTACACGGTGCTGCTCGCGCTGGGACTTCAATCGCATACGAACCTGGCGACCGCCGCAGCGATTCTGCTCGCGGTCAACCTGTCGGCGATCCTCCCGGCGACGCCCTCGAACGTCGGCGTGTTCCAGGCCGCCTGCCTGGTCGTGCTCGCGGCCTACGGCGTCGGCGCCGGGCCGGGCCTTGCCTACGGCATCATCCTGCAGGCGGTCGAGGTCCTGACCGCGCTGTTGCTGGGCATCCCCGCGCTGCTCAGGGAGGGCCTCACGTGGCAGGACATCCGGCCCGTCAGAGGCGCCCCGGACGACGGCGCCGAGGCCGTCTGAGGCGTTCTCAGCCGGCCAGCGCGCGCAGCGACTCGCGCAGCGAGCTGGTGGTCTTCAGCACCGCGGTGGGCTCGTATCCGCAGTGGGCCATGCAGTTCTCGCAGCGCGGATCCCTGCCACGCCCGTAGGCGTCCCAGTCGGTTGTCTCGATCAGCTCTTTGTAGGTCTCCGTGTACCCGTCGGCCATCAGATAGCAGGGGCGCTGCCAGCCGAACAGCGAATAGCTCGGGATCCCCCATGCGGTGCAGTCGAATTCGGCCTTGCCCTCGAGGAAGTCCAGGAACAGGGGGCTGTGGTTCAGCCGCCACTTCCTGCGGCGCCCGCCGGAAAAGGCCTCGGCGAACAACTCGCGCGTCTGCGTGACGCCCAGGAAGTGCTCCTGGTCCGGCGCTTTCTCATACGCGTATGCGGGCGAGATCATCATTTCGTCGACTTCCAGATCGTCGTTCAGGAAGTCGAGCACCTCGCGAACGGTCTTGGGCGAGTCGTGCGTGAAGAAGGTCGTGTTCGTGGTCACCCGGAAGCCCGCCGCCTTGGCCGCCCTGATCGCTGAGACCGCCTTGTCGAAGACGCCCTCGCGCTCGACCGAGGCGTCGTGGCGCTCACGGAGGCCGTCCATGTGGATCGCCCAGGCGAAATACGGGCTCGGCCTGAAGTTCTCGAGCTTCTTCTCCAGCAGCAGCGCGTTCGTGCACAGGTAGACGAACTTCTTGCGCTTGACGAGTTCCGCGGCGATCACGTGGATCTCGGGGTGGATGAGGGGCTCGCCCCCGGCGATCGAGACCATCGGCGTGCCGCTCTCCTCGATCGCCGCGATCGCCTGCTCGACGGGCATGCGCCGGCGGAGCTCGTGCTCGGGGTGTTGGATCTTTCCGCAGCCCGAGCAGGCCAGATTGCACTGGAACAACGGCTCCAGCTCGACGATCAGCGGGAATCGCTCACGTTTTGCCAGGCGCTGGCGCATCAGGTAGAGCCCCATACGCGTGCTCTGTCGGATCCGCACGGCCATCTCGCCTACCTTAGCCCCCGGGCGCCCAGTCGTGAAGTGCGCCCGCCACCCTGCGCAACGTGCGAGCCGCACGCACGGCCCCCGCCGCGGCCTGCGGACGCATCAGCTCGTGGCTGGGGCTGTCGAGCACCACCCGCACGACCCCGAACGGACGGTCAGCGGCTCCGGCGGCCAGCCACGCCGACTCCATGTCCACCGCCAACGCCCCGCCGGCGAGGAGCTGCGCGCGGCGCTCGCCGAGCGCCAGGCGCCCGACGCACACGACACGGCCCCGGCGGACCCGAAGGCCGCTGCGCTCGAGCGCCCCGGTGAGCGTCTCGACACCTTGGCAGCGGATTTCCACCGGGCTGTGCCCTTCATCTGTCGCGGCCAGCACCTCCTCGGCCACGATCACTTCCCCCGGCCGGGACTGCTCGTCCAGCCCTCCGCAGAAGCCCAGCACGAGCAGCGCGTCACCCGGCGCCGCGGTCAGGGAGCGTGCAGCCGCCTGCGAGCGGCGCGGGCCCATCCCGGTTCTGTGCACGCTCGCCCCGCGCGCCGCGGAGGCGATCAGCAGCGCCTCGAGCCGCAGGGGCGCGGCGATCAGCAGATCGCTCACGGCGCGCTCGTCCCGGCAAGCCGCGATCCGGCCGTCGTGGAGTCCGCCGATCCCCCGCCCGCCTCGACGCCGAGCCCTCGCAGCGCCTGCGCGGCCGCCGCATGCCCGCTCAGGACAGCCCCCTCGAGCGTCGCCGGCCAGCCGGTGTCGGTCCAGTTCCCGGCCAGCACGAGCCCCGGCACCGAGGTCTCCGGACCCGGTCGCACCGATCCCACGCCCGGCGCGGAGCGGAAGGTGGCGGCGTGCTCGCGAGTCGCCAGAAAGCGCTCCACCTTCGCCTCGCGAGCGCGCGGAAAGAGCTCGCGCAGCGCAGGCAGGTAGCGCTCGCGCAACGCATCCACGCTCATCCGCATCTCCTGCTCGGCTCCCGACAGCGACACCGCCAGGTACTGGCAGCCGGCGGGCGCCCCGCCGGCTGCGGTGCGGTCGAACACGTACTGCACGGGCGTGCCCACGCCGGCGGCGAAGCGCTGATCGCACACCACCCGGTCATAGACGACGTGGAGGTTGACGATCGGGGAGCTTGCGAGCTCCTCGAGCCTCCGCGCGGGCGCCCCGAGCAACGGCTCGAGCAGCCCTCCGGCTCGCGTGTGGCCCACCGCCAGGATCGCCGCCTGCGCGTTGAGGACCTCGCCATCGCTGCCTGGGGTTCCCGAGCCGTCCTCATCGCTCTCCTGTTCGCTGTCATGCCCGCTGTGAGCCGCGGCGGCCGAGCCTCCACGGCCGTGGACCTGGATGCCCGCAGCGGTCCTCGACAGGCGCTCAGCCCGCCAGCCGAGTCTGACCTCCACGCCGGCGCGGCTCAGCTCCCGAGCCGCGGGCTCGCCGATCGTCTCGCTGAGGGTGGCTGAATGGAAGCCGATGTCGCCAGCGTCGGCGCCGGACAGCAGGCCGTTCTTGAACACGAAGGCACCCAGCGCGAGCGACGCCTCGGAGGCCGGGAGGTTCAGGGTGGGCAGCGCGATCAGATCCCACAGCGCCGCCAGCGCATCCGGTCCCTGGCCGTGATCTCCGAGCCAGTCGCCGAACAGCACCGCGTCCACGGCCGCATCGGCGGGGTCCAGGCGCGCGAGGGCCAGCGCCGCCCGCGCCGCGCTGATTCGCTGACGCAGCGTCAGGTGCGGGTAGCGGGCAAGCGCCCCGGCCAGGTGAAGCGGCGCCGGGAGCACGCCCCGTCGCAGCATCGCCGGCTTGGAGCCGGGCTTCAGTACGGGGATCGCAAGGCGGGGCTGGACCCAGACTCGAGCGGAGCTGCCGAGCCTGTCGAGCAGGGCGCGGTAGGCAAAACACGCGCGCAGGAACACGTGCTGGCCGTTGTCCATCTGCAGGCCGTCCCGCTCGAACGAGTACGCCGCCCCTCCGAGGCGGCGGCGCACCTCGAGCAGCGTCACCCGCGCCCCGACGGCCGAGCAGTCAAGCGCCGCCGTGATTCCGGCGAGCCCGCCACCGATCACCACGACATCGGGCTCGGCGCTCAACGGGGCCTGCCTTGGCCCGTACGGAGCGTGCCGAGAGCCGGCGCCGCGCTCATGCCGCTCAACCGCTCCCGCCGAGCATGCTGTGCAGCGCCACCCAGGCCTTCTCGGGCACCGGCAGCGAGATGCGCGTTGCGAGCGCTCGCTCCGGGTGGGCCTGGATGCGGTTCAGAAGCCTGCGATAGATCCCCGCCATGGCCTGCAGGCAGGCGGCGCTGCGCCTGTCCAGGAGCGGCGCGAGCTGCATCCCCCGTTCGAACCACTGATGCGCGCGATCGGCCTGGAAGCGCACGAGCGAATGCAGCCGCTCGAGATGCGCGCCGTCGGCGGCGCCGGCAGCGGAGCCCTCCGTGCCGCCGAGAAGCGACGCGAGCACCGCGGGAGCGCTCGTCAGCTGATCCTCGCCGACCACGCCGAATCGCCGCAGATCCTCAGCCGGCAGATACACGCGACCATTCTCGGCATCCTCGCGGACATCGCGCAGGATGTTCGTCAGCTGCATCGCCACCCCCAGATCGTCCGCGAGCGTTTCAGCCTCAGGGCCGGCGGTGGAGACCTCGTCGCGGGCTCCGAACACCGGCAGGCACACCCGCCCGATGGCGCCGGCCACACGACGGCAGTAGAGGACGAGATCCTCGAACCGCTCGTAGCTGACGCCGTTGACGTCCATGCGCACGCCCTCGATCAGCTCGCCGAGCGCGCCGGGCGGCAGCGCGAAGCGCTCATAGGTGTCGGCCAGCGCGAGCATCACCGGGTCAGAGCTCCACAGCGCCCGGCGATCGGCCAGCTCGAGCTCGGTCAGCGTCCGCGCCTCGGCATCGAGCCTGCGCAGCTTCTCACCCGGCTCGAGCGTGCCGTCGCCGATATCGTCGACGCGCCGGGCGAACGCATACACCGCGCACATCCCGCGGCGCCGGTCGGCGGGGAGCAGACGGATGCCGTAGTAGAAGTTGGCAGCCCTCGCCCGCGTGATCGAAGCGCAGTAGGCGTAGGCGTCCTCGGTGCCCTCAGCCACTGTCACGACGCCCGCCTCGTGCGCTCGAGGAGCGTCGCCGCGAGCACCAACAGCCGCCGCCCGTGTCCGGCGCGCGGAGGGCCCGCAAGCACATCGCAGCCGGCACGCTCGATCGCGTCCAGAGCGGCTCGTCCACCCGCCAGGAACGAGGCGACCGCCAGCCCGGCGCGCCCGTGCAGCTGCCGGCTCAGGGGGGCGCCGTCCGCGAGCAGCCGCCGCGCCCGCGCGACCTCGAAGGCGATCACCGCTCGTAGCGGCTCGCGCGCATGCTCCAAGGACAGTTCCTCGGCCGTGCAGCCGAAGCGCAGCAGATCCTCGGCCGGAAGGTAGACGCGCCCGGCGGCGAAGTCCTCGGCCACATCCTGGCAGTGCTCGGTCAGCTGAAGCCCGGTACAGATCGAGTCCGACAGCGCGATCTGCTGCGGGGTCGCCAGGCCGAGCACGCCCAGCACCAGCTCCCCGACCGGGTCGGCGGACAGCCTGCAGTAGCCGCGCAGCTCCTCCCAGGTCTCATAGCGGCTGACGCGCTGATCAAGGCGGTTGGCCTCGATCAGGCGCACGAACGGGTCGCGCGGCAACGCGCACTGGCGCAACGTCGCCTGCAGACGGATCAGCAGGGGGTGCTCGGCGCGACCGTGAAAGGCCCGGTCCAGGTCCTCTTCGAGCCAGTCCAGAGCGGCCAGGCGATCGCCCGGCGCGGAGTCCCCCAGCTCATCCACAAGGCGGGCGAAGCCGTAGATGGCGAGCAGGTGAGAGCGCACCCGCCGTGGGAGCGCCCAGCTTGCGACCGTGAAGTTCTCGCCCTCGGCGCGCGCCATCACCGCGCCTGGAGAGGGCGCCCCCGGCGGTGCCTCGACGGTGAGCATCACCCCTGTCGCTCGGGTGCCCCGACCCAGCGCGTTGCTACGCGTTCGGACGGGCCGTCGGCCGGCGCCGTGAGCCGCCCCGGAGACCTCTCTGGCGGGGCCTGTTGCCCCGCTTGAGCGGTGAGGCAGCGACCCAGCGCCATCACGGGAAACGCGATCCGGTAGAGGTGATAGTTGATGTAGTAGTCCGACGGGAAGCCGGTGCCGGTGTACTGCGGCTCATCCCAGCCGCCGTCCGGCCTCTGTGTCGCCACGAGCCAGTCGACGCCGCGCTCGAGCGCCTGCGAGCGCTCCCCGGCCGCGTGCAGCGCCAGGAGCGCCCAGGCGGTCTGCGACGCCGTGCTGGGGCCGCGGCCGATCCACGCCTCCTCGTCGTAGGAGCGCGGGTCCTCCCCCCAGCCGCCATCCTCGTTCTGATGGTCCTCGAGCCATCGCACCGCGCGCCGTATGCAGTCGTGCGATGGCTCGATCCCCGCGAGGATCAGGGCGGGGACCGCGGCGCCGGTGCCGTACAGGTGGTTCACGCCCCAGCGCCCGAACCAGGATCCGCCGGGTTCCTGCTCGCCGATCAGCCACCGCACGGCCCGCTGTGCCCACGGAGCGTCGGCGAGCCCCAGCAGGGCGAGCATCTCGACAGCGTGCGCGGTGACGTCGGCGCTCGGCTCGTCGATCACCTCGCCGAAGTCGAGAAACGGGATATCGCGCACGAGCGAGCGGGTGTTCTCCGCGTCGAATGCTCCCCACCCGCCGCCGGAGCTCTGCATGCCCTCGACCCAGCGCAGCGCACGGGCGACGGCGGCTGGAATCCGCGGATCACCATGAGCAGCGGCCGTCCCCTCCCCCGCCGGGCCCGCGATACGGCACAACGCGAGCACGACCTCGACCGTGTCGTCGACGTCGGGGTAGTTGAGGTTCGCGAACTCGAACGCCCAGCCACCTGGCGCGAGGCCCGGCCTGGCGATCGACCAGTCGCCCGGCACGGTGACCTCCATCCCCAGCAGCCACTCGGTGGCCCGCGCAAGCGCAGGATCCTCGCTCTCCTGGCCCGCGTCGCGGAGAGCGATCAGCGCCATCGCCGTGTCCCACACGGGCGATTGGCAGGCTTCCATCCGCCGGCTCGCGCCCGCCGGAGCGCCCACTTCATTGGAGTCGTCGTGATCCTCGATCATGAAGCGCTCGAGCCCCTCGAGTCCGCGCTTCATGACCGGGTGATCGAGCGGGTAGCCGCACAGGCTCAGCGCGATCAGCGAATAGACCCACGGCGGCTGGATGCCGCCCCAGGAGCCGTCGGCCTCCTGACGGCGCACGACCCATCGCTCGCCGTGCGCGAGCGCCAGCCGGCGCAGCGGCCCGATCGGGCGCCGCTCATAGCGGCGCAGGACGCGGTCGAGTCTGCCAAGCCAAGCGCTCCGCCGAGAGGCCCGCCCGGGCGCAGGCGGGGCTGCGTGATCCGCGCCCGAGCCGGCGAGCCGCGGCTCGGTGTCGGCGTGGAGCTCGTCGAGGTCGAACGGCAGCGACCGCACCGGCCGGTGCGCTTTGACGAGCGACACCGCCACGATCGTCTGGCGCGCCCAGCAGGCGAAGTCGTAGACATTCAGCGGCGCCCATGAGGGCAGCAGGATGATCTCCGCGGGCAGCGCCGGCACGCGATCCCACGACCACAGCCCGAACAGCGCGAGCCACAGGTGCGTGAACACACGCGCGCGATCGACGCCGCCCTCGGCGCGGATGGCGCGCGCCGCCCTGGACATGTGCTCGTCCTCGGGCCGGTCGCCCGCCAGGCGCAGCGCGCAGTAGGCCTCGATCGTGGTCGAGAGCTCGCCGGGTCCGTCGTGGAAGTTGGCCCAGGTTCCGTCGGTGCGCTGCTGAGAGCGGATCCACGCCGCTGAGCGAGCGGTCTCCTCCGGTTTGCGGATGCCCAGAAACTCCCGCAGGAGCATGTCCTCGGCATCCATCGTCACGTTGGTCTGCAGCTCGCCCTGCCAGAAGCCGTCGCTGTGCTGCAGCGAAAGCAGTCGCTCACACGCGAGCTCGAGCGCCGCTCTGGCCGGGCTGTTCCTCTCCATGGTCGACGATTCCATGCCGGAAAGCTAGATCCTTTTTGTTGACAACGACATTTGCACGCGCTGGGGCGAGCCTATTGGAGCGCTATCCGACTCGTTCAACGGCGCCGTGCCGGGCAATGACGCGCTCGGAGATGAGCACCTCGGGGTGGGCCAGGGTGATCACGTGCCGGCGCAGCGTGGCCTCGGAGACCGTCCGGGCGAGGGGCGAGATGAACCTGTACAGGATCAACCCGTTGATGTCCCGGCTGTCCGCCAGCCGAAAGCCCGGCGCGGGCGGCTCGGCGGCGCCGCGGCGCAGCGGCGCGTAGCCGATCTCGTCGATCTCGACCACGCTCACCGAGGCGCCACGGGCGAGGTTGTGGAGGGGTGGGAGGTAGTACTCGAGCGGCGCCGCACCGAGCTCGACCGTGGTGATCACGCGATCCTCGGCGCCCCGGCTCAGCGTTCGCGCGACTCCACGCCAGTTCCCCCGCTGAAGGCGCGGGCTGAGATCGACGTCGAGCGAGATCGAGAGGAAGGCGATCGCGATCACGGCGGCGAGCGCCGGGCCCGCGTGCCCGGTCCGCTGTGCGGTGACGACCACCGCGATCAGCGCGGTCACGGGAACCATCGCGGCGATGAGGTTGCGGGGGGCGAGATAGTCGGCCCCGAATGCGACCAGCAGGATCGGCAGCAGGACCCCGCCGGCTGCGATCGTCAGCGCGATCAGCGCTCCGCGCTCCTCGCGGGGGGTGAGCACCCGCCACAGGCCGAACCCGAGACCGGCGAGGATCGGCAGCGCGACGAGCAGCTCGATGCCATGCCCGAGCGCCGCGCCGTAGTAGCTCGTGAGGTAGTACTGCGGGATCGCCTGAAGGCGACTCCCCAGAGCCCACCGGCCGATCCACTGCGTGCCGTGGCCACCCTGGGCCGAGATCAGCGGGAGAAGGGCAAGACAGACGACCCCCAGAGACCCGATCGCCACGAGCACGGCGCGGCGGCGGGGAGAGGCCCACAGGAGCCACAGCACCATCGGAGCGAGCAGGAACACGGCGAAGTAGTGCGTGAGCAGCGCAAGCGAGCCGGTGACGGCGAAGGCGGCGAGGTCCGAAGCCGTGCGATCGCCCCGGCGCTCGCCTCGAAGCGCGCGCAGGAAATACAGCATGGCCATGGCCGCGAGCAACACGAACAGCGCATAGGCCCGCGCCTCCTGGGAGTACCACACGAACAGGGGATTGACTGCGACGAGCGCGGCGCACGCCACGGCGGCGCGCCGGGAGGAGAGCTCCCGTCCGATCGCCCAGGCGACCGGCACGGTGGCAACGCCGGCCAGCGCCGACAAGAGGCGCAGCGCAACCGCGCCCGTGCCGAGCACACGCGTGATCGCCCACTCGAGCACGTACCACAGCGGCGGGGTGTTCTCGGTGTGCACGACCGAGTGCAGGGTCGCGCCGAGGCCCGGATGGAGCACGTGCACCGGTGTGAAGGCCTCGTCGTACCACAGGCTCTGCGCGCCGAGCGTCGAGAATCGCAGTGCCGCCCCCAGCGCCGTCAGGGCCAGCAGCGGCCAGCAGGACGCGAGCAGGCGCTCGCCGCGCACCGCCGGCGTCGCGCCGGCTGGAGCCGCAACGCTCATCGCGAGCACACTCCCGGCGATGCGGGCCCGAAGCAGGCGTAGCGGTCGGCCCGCAGGTCTTCGGCCTTTGGCGGCAGATACCAGCCGCCGTGCACCGTGCGCCTGCCGTCCACCACGGGCCCCCATATCGCGAGGCACAGCTGCGTCTCGGCTTTCGGCATCCCGGGGCTCGTGTTGCCGCACACAACCTCTCGCCCGCTGGTTTCACCCAGCAGCTGCTGGCTGATCGAGAGGTTGTGGTAGTCGTGTCCGGTGTAGGAGCGCCAGGTGCGCAGGTCGGCGATCAGGCGCTGGTTGACGTGGGTCTGGCGGACGACGTCGTTGACGGTGGCGATCGCCAGCAGAAGGCCCGCCAGCACCAGCAGGGTCGTCTCGACGAGCCGTGTGCGCCCGCTCCCCGATCGCTCGGCCGAGCGCGGGCGCAGCCAATGGGGCAGGCGCCCCCAGGCGGACCCCTCCACGGGTGTCGAAGCCTCGGTCATTGCACCGGCGCGAGCAGCGGCGAGACCTGGTGGGCGACGAACAGCCCCTGGACCAACAGTGTCGCCACCAGCAGGCGGCGATCGCGCGCGACGACGGCGAGCGGCAGCGGCCAGAGGATGTACCAGGCCAGCAGCCAGGTGCTCGTGACCGAGACCGCCAGCAGCGTCCAGCCCGATGCCGCCACCCAGTCATAGCCGCGCCAGGTGCGCCACAGCAGATGCAGGCCGATCAGGACAAGCGCCAACTTCAGCAGGGTGTGATCGACGGGGAACACGCCGGGCTTGCCGAACAGGTGGGCGATCTCCGTCGCAAAGCTGTCGGTCGAGACGAAGGCGGCGTCGCGGTTGAGCGCCGCCACGACGTCGATGCCGTGTATGCCGAAGGCCGCGTAGCCGATCAGCGCGCCCAGCGCGAGCGCGGCGCCGGCTCCGAGCAGGGGCTTCAGACTGCGCTTGGAGACGATCATGAACGGAAGCAGAACCGCGACCGTGGCCTTCACGAGCGCGCCCGCGACGACCGCCGCCGCCGCCGAGGCGTCTCTGCCGGCGAGCGTCAGGCTCACCGCGGCCATCATCAGAAGGAGCATGATCAGATCGTTGTGGGCCCCGCCCAGCCCGTAGATGATGTACAGCGGATTGGCGCCGACGATGAGCAGGGCCTTGACGGGGTCCAGCCCGCGTGTGCGGGCACACCGCCAGGTGAGCGCGAGCGTGCCGACGCTCGCGAGAAGCGCCTCGAGCTTCATCCCCCACAGCGCGCCCTTCACGCCCAGCGGGGCGAGCGGATAGGACAGCAGCGTGTACAGCGGGCCATAGGCCGTGGCGACGTGCTTCCAGTCCTGACCGACGTAGTAGTAGATCGGGTCATGGGCGATCGCGATCGGCCCGTGCACGTACGGGTTGAGCCCGTGCTCGACACCCATGCGCGCGTAGGCGATGTAGCTGAACACGTCGGTCGAGAGCAGGATCGGCCCGGCGAACACGATCACATGAAGCGCGCCGATCAGAATGATGGCCGAGCGTTTGGAGATGACGCCGGCGCGGCCGGCGAGGGCGACGAGTCCGGCGTAGGCGGCGGTGAAGGTTAGGAGCGCGATCAGAAAGACGCGGTAGCCCAGACGCTCTCCGATGCCCTTCAGCCAGCCGGCGATTTCCGGCGATTTGGGGATCAGCGCCGAGTGGTCGAGCGCGCCGTCCAGGACGATCTCGGCGGTGGCGGCGACCAGCAGCAGCGCGAGCAGGGCGAGGAGCACCGGCGCCCACTGCTCTGAACGCGTGCGAGCAAAGCCGAGCTCGCCCTCTGCGGCGACGCTCACGCCGCAGGACTCACAACGTCGCGGGGCTCACAACGCCGTCCATACTGTCTTTGTCTCCAGGTAGGCGTCGAGACCCTCGTGGCCGTGCTCGCGCCCGATACCCGAGGCCTTGAAGCCTCCGAACGGCGCCGAGGGATCGGCGAGCCCCCAGGCATTGATGTAGACCGAGCCCGCCTGCAGCATCGCGGCCAGACGGTGGGCGCTGCCCACGTCGCGCGTCCACACGCCGGCGGCCAGCCCGTACTCGTTGTCGTTGGCCCGGCGGGCGACCTCCTCGAGGCTGTCGTAGGGAGAGGCCACCAGCACCGGGCCGAAGATCTCCTCGCGGGTGATCCGCAGCTCGTCAGAGGTGGCGCTGAAGAGCGTGGGGGCCACGAACCATCCGCCGCTGTCGGTGAGCGCGGCCTCGCCGCCGGCGAGCAGCTCGGCGCCCTCGGAGCGGCCGGAGTCGATGTAGGACATCACGCGGGCGTGCTGCTCGGCTGAGACGAGCGGACCCAGCTGGGTGTCTGCGTCGAGTCCCGGCCCCAGCTGCGTGGCGTTGGCCCGCTCAGCCAGCGCGCCCACCACCTCCTCGAAGCGCTCCGCCGGGACGAACAGCCGCGAGCCCGCGTTGCAGGCCTGGCCGGAGTTGAAGTAGATCGCCTGAAAGGAGCCCTTGACGGCAGCCTCGATGTCGGCGTCGGCGAGAATCACGTTGGGCGACTTGCCGCCCAGCTCGAGCGTCACCCGCTTGAGCCCGCGGCCGGCCTTGGCCCCGATCTCGCGACCCACCTCGGTCGAGCCGGTGAACGCGATCTTGTCCACACCGGGGTGATCGACGAGGGCGGCGCCGGTGGCACCATCGCCGCTCAGCACGTTCAGCACGCCCGCCGGAAAGCCCGCCTCGAGGGCGAGCTCGCCGAGGCGGAGCGCGCTCAGCGGCGTCTGCTCGGCGGGCTTCAGCACGACCGTGCATCCCGCCGCCAGGGCCGGGCCGAGCTTCCAGGCGGCCATCAGCAGAGGGAAGTTCCAGGGGATGATCTGCGCGCAGACGCCGACCGGCTCGCGGCGGGTGTAGCAGAGCATGTTCGGCGCCGTGACCGGGAGCACGCCGCCCTCGATCTTGGTCGGCCAGCCGGCGAAGTAGCGCAGATGGGCGATCGTCCCGGCCACGTCCACATACCGCGCGAGGCCGACGGGCTTGCCGTTGTCGAGCGACTCGATCTGGGCGATTTCATCAGCGTGCTGTTCGATCGCGGCGGCCAGCGTGAGCATCAGCCCCTCGCGCCCGGCCGCGGGCATCGAGCCCCACGGTCCAGCGAGCGCCTCGCGTGCGGCGGCGACGCCACGCTCGACATCGCGCTCGCCGGCCTGGGGCACCTGGGCGATCTCCCTGCCTGTGGCGGGATCGAACGTCGCGAACGTGCTCCCGTCGGCCGCCTCTGTGCGCTCTGAACCGATCAGGAGGCGATGGGACTGGGAGACGAATGCGCGGGCGCCTGCGCCCAGCGCATCGGGCAGGTCTCGAGAGCTGGGAGCCTCGGTGGCGGTGGTCATCGGGGGAGCCTATCTCCTCACGGTCGCAGCACGATCTTCAACGCCTCGCGCCGGTCATACAGCGCGTAGGCCTCGCTGGCCTGCTCGAGGCTCATGTGGTTTGTGACCATTGCGCTCGGGTCCAGCAGCCCCGCGGCCATCATCGCGAGCACGCGATCGACGTGGGCGATCACGTTGGCGAGGCCCGTGCGGATGGTCAGCCCCTTCAGCCAGGCGAGCCCGAGCGGCACCTCGCTGCGTCCTGCGTAGGCGCCGATTCCGGAGATGGTCCCGGCGTCCCGGGCGAGGCTCACGGCGAGCTCGAGTGGTCCGGGGTCGCCGACCGCGTCCACCACGACGTCGACGCCCCGGCCGTCGGTGGCCGCGCGCACGACTCGCTTGGGCTCCTCCTCGAGAAGGTGCACGGGCGTGGCCCCGAAGGTCTCGGCAAGCGCGAGGCGGGGCGCGACCGTGTCGATCGCGAACACCTGCGTGGCGCCTGCGGCCCGGGCCGCCTGCACCGCGCACAGACCCACCGGCCCGAGGCCGAGCACGGCGACGGTGTCTCCTGCGCGCGTGCCGGCGTGGGAGATCGCGTGGTAGCCCGTACCCATCACATCGCCCGCGAACAGCGCGACGTCCGCGGACATCCCCTCGGGCACGCGCCGCAGCGTCAGGTTCGCGCGCGGCACGAGCAGCAGCTCGGCCTGGGCTCCCTGAAGATCGCCGAGTTTGGCGCCGTGCCCGAACGTGCGCCCGAGCACGCAGCGGTGGTAGTCGCCCCTGATGCAGGCCGCGCACGTGCCACAGGCCGTGTGGAAACAGCCGAGCACGCGGTCGCCCACAGCGGCGCGCTCGACGTCACTGCCCACGGCGAGCACGGTGCCGACGAACTCGTGGCCGATCGTGAAGCCGGGCTCGACCGGGGTGCGGCCGTGGTAGATGTGAAGGTCAGACCCGCAGATGCCGCTCGCCTCGACTCGGACGAGCGCGTCCTGCGGATGCTGGATCTCGGGGTCGGGGACGTCTGCGACGAGCACCTCGCCGGGAGCCATGAACGTGACGGCGCGCATCGGGCGCCCACCATAGACGACCGCGGCGCTCCACGGATTCGCCTGCGGGCGGCTGCGCTCCACGCGATCGCGGCGAACCCCTATGCTGCGCGGATGCCCGAGCCCTCGAAGGCGGTACTGATCACCGGCTGCTCCTCGGGCATCGGTCGGGCGAGCGCCCTGCGACTGTCGCGTTCGGGCTACAAGGTCTACGCTACGGCGCGCCGGCCGGAGTCGCTCGCCGACCTGAAGGACGCCGGCTGTGAGACGTTGGCTCTGGACGTAACAGACGAGCGGTCGATGCGGGCGGCCGTGGATGAGATCGAGCGGGCCGAGGGCGCGGTGGGGGTGCTGATCAACAACGCCGGCTACAGCCAGAGCGGGGCGATCGAGACGGTGTCGCTCGACGCCGCCCGGCGCCAGTTCGAGACGAACGTCTTCGGGCTCGTGCGGCTCACGCAGCTCGTGCTGGGAAGAATGCGCGCGCAGCGCTGGGGCAAGGTCGTCAACGTGGGCTCGATGGGCGGGAGGCTGTCGTTCCCGGGGGCGGGCCACTATCACGCCACCAAGCACGCGCTCGAGGCGATCTCCGACGCGCTGCGCTTTGAGCTGCGTGGCTTCGGCATCGATGTGATCCTGCTCGAGCCGGGCCTGATCAGGACCGACTTCGGCGAGGCCGCCGTCGCGAGCATGGCGCACAGCCAGACCGAACCGGCGCTCGACGGCGATGACGCTTACACGGAGTTCAACGCCACCGTCGGCGCCGTCACGAAAGGCGCCTACGACGGCCCGATGCGCCTGCTCGGAGGCGGGCCGGACCGTGTCGCGAAGGTGATCGAGCGGGCGATCTCGCGCCGGCGGGCGCCGACGCGCATAAAGGTCACGCCCTCGGCCAAGATCATCATCGCCACCCGCCGCCTGCTCTCAGACCGGACATGGGATGCCGCCATGCGCAGTCAGTACCCCCAGCCGAAGTAGCCCTGCCCGGCCCCGCCTGCGCCGAGACAGCCTCGCCGGCGCGCGCTCAGGCCAGAAGCGGCAAGACCGGGCGCGGCCGGCCAACCTCGAAGCCCTGGGCGTAGTCCACGCCGTAGCTCCGCAACAGGCGCATCGTCGGCTCGTCGCCCACGAACTCGGCGATCGTCTGCCCGCCCATTCCCTCGACGACTCCCACGAGCGCCTTCACGACGAGCTGGTCGGTCGGGGATCCGGGCAGGCCCCGGATGAAGTCGCCGTCGATCTTCAGGTAGCGGAAGGGCAGGCGCTTGAGGTACTGGAAGGAGCCGAAGCCCGCGCCGAAGTCGTCGAGCGAGATCGCACAGCCCAGTGCCTGCACTCCCGCACAGAATGCGCTCGCCAGCTCCATGTCGGAGATCGCCGCGGTCTCGGTGAGCTCCACGACGAGCCGCGAGGGGTCGGCCCCATGCAGAGCGAGAGTGTGCTGGATATGAGCGAGCATGCCCTCGTCGGTCACCGACAGGGCGGACAGGTTCACGGCGATGCTCACATCATGCTCGCCGTGGTCGGACCCCCCCAGGAGTGCCGCGACCTTGTCGATGACCATCCGGTCCACGTCGCGGATCAGGCCGTAGCGCTCCGCCGCCGGGAGAAAGCGCCCGGGCGCCACGAGACCCCCATCGCGCTCGTCGGCGAGGCGCACGAGCGCCTCGTAGTGGGACACCTTGCCATCGCGAAGCGAGACGATCGGCTGATAGTGCAGCACGAACAGATCCTCGGCCAGGGCCCGGCGCAGGCGCGCAAGCCATGGCCGCCGGTGCAGGCCGGCGGGCGAGCACAGTGCGCGGGCCGCCGAGCGCACCTCCGACAGCCCCCCGTAGCGATTGTGCACGGCTGGGACGGCCGGCCGCAGGAACGTGCGCGTGGACGCGCAGGCGATCGTGGAGGTCACCATCTCGAGCACTCTCTTCGACGGGTCTCCACCGTCCCCTGCGGAGACGGCTCTCCTCAGGCGCGCTCGGAGCGGCGAAACGGCCTGCGCGCGCGATCGGAGATGACGAGCAGCAACGCGAGCAGCACGAAGTTCATGACGACCGAAGACCCTCCATAGGCCACGAACGGCAGGGTGACCCCGGTCAGCGGGATCACGCGCGTGACGCCACCGACGATCACGAACACCTGGATGGCGACGATGAACGACAGCCCGGTCGCAAGCAGCTTGGAGAAGGAGTCGCGCGCGAGCACCGCGGTCTTCAGCCCGCGGGCCACGAACAGCAGGTACACGAGCAACAGGCCGGCGGCCCCGACGAGACCCAGCTCGTTCACGATCACGGCGTAGATCGTGTCGCTTTCCGGCACCGGCAGGATCGGCTGGCCCTGGTGCGGCAGGCGCAACAGGGATTGGTCGAAGCCCGTTCCCAGAAGACCGCCGTCGGCCTGGGCGAACAGGGACTGGGCGAGCTGGTAACTGCCCCCGACCTGGCGGTTGTAGAGAGCCGGATCGAAGGGATGTTCCCAGGCGAGCACGCGCGCATGGACGTGGCTGACATGTCCGGCCACAAACCACGCGCCCACGGCGAACAGCACGAGTCCGATCAGCGGGAAGGAGAATCGTCCTGTGGCCACGTACAGCAGCGCGAGAAACGCGCCGTAGAACATCAGCGAGGTGCCGAGCTCGCGCGTCAACAGCAGCGTCGCCATCGCCGCTCCCCACACGATCAGCATCGGGCCAAACTGCTTCATCGGCGGAATCGTCAGCCCGAGGACGCGCCGCCCGGCCGTGACGAGAATCTGGCGATTGTCGTGCAGGTAGCTTGCGAGATAGATCACTATCGCGATCTTCGCGAGCTCCGCCGGCTGGAACGACACGCTGCCCACGTGCACATCCAGGTAGGCGCCGTTGACCTGCTCTCCGATCACCGGAAGCCGCGGCAGCACGGTTATCCCGATCCCCACCAGGGCGATCGTGTAGCGGTAGCGCTCGAGCACGCCCACGCCCCTGTGGCGCAGCGACACGATGCACACGGAGAACAGGATCAGCCCCAGCACCATCCACTGCGCCTGCTGGCGCGCGAGGACCGGATTGATGCGATACACCATCACGATTCCCACGCTTGCGAGCACGGCGGCGAGAGGGAACAGGTAGGGATCGGCGTAGGGCAGGGCGAAGCGGATGACCAGGTGGGCCGCGAGACACAGCCCCAAAAAGACGGCGCCGTAGGTGAACGACACGCTCGAGGCGTGGTTGAGCGTGAAGTTCGTGGAGGCCGACGGCGAGTTGCTCTGCGCCTGGATGAAGATCGCCGTGAAGCCGGTCGTGACCAGCAGGGCGGCGGGGATCAGGCCCAGCAACTCGCGGTTTCGGGGGCTCAGCACGCCTGCGAGCGTACCTAGCCTCCCGGCGCGGGGCGCCCGGGGCTGCCGCTACGCTTGGGCCTGCGCGGGCGCCGGTGGAGCACCGGCGCCGACTCCCTGCACTCCCCTTCATCAGCGACATGAGCGGCTATCCCCTGACCCCCCAGGACGACGAGCGACCGCCTTCGCTGGGCTGGGGCTTGCTGAGACGCTCCCTGCTCGCCGGCATCCTGATCGTGTTGCTCACCGGCGGCGCGACCGCCACGCTCGCCCTGAACAAGATCACGAGCATCGCCGAAGAGGTCTTTCCGAAGCTCAACGAGATCAACGCGCCCAAGGGGGTCGTCACGCCCGAATACAACGGCGGCCCACAGACGTTCCTGATCCTCGGCTCGGACAGGCGGGTGGGGTCCAAGGATGCGGCCGACCGCAACGACCCGCCGCACTCGGACACGATCCTGCTCGTGCGCTTCGACCCCCAACAGGGCCAGACCTCGGTGCTGTCGATACCGCGCGATCTGATGGTGAACATCGAAACCAAAAACGGCGAGAGCTTTCCCAAAGAAAAGATCAACGCCGCCTACACGATCGGGAACAAGCTCGGGGGCACCAAGGGCGGGATGGTGCTGGCGGCGGAAACGATCGAGCGGGAAGTCTTCCCGGGCCTGAAGCTGAACGGCATCGTCGACGTGAGCTTCCAGGGCTTCATCCGGGTCGTCGACACGCTCGGCTGCGCCTACGTGAACGTCGACCACCACTACTACAACGAGAACGTCGGCTCGACCGAAACGGACTACACGAACATCGACCTGCAGCCCGGCTACCAGAAGCTCTGCTACGAAAACGCGCTCGACTACGTCCGCTACCGTCACACCGACTCGGACTTCGTGCGCGTCGCGCGCCAGCAGGACTTCCTGCGCGACCTGCGCGAGCAGATATCGCCCAGCAACGAGCTCGGGCAGATCGACACGGTCGCCAAAGCGGTCGGGCACGCGATCAGCTCGACCTTCCATTCCTCCGCCGGTGAGCTGATCGAACTGGCCAAGCTGATCGCGTTCTCGCAGACGAAGCCCCTGCGCCAGGTGAAGTTTCAAAGCGCGAACGTCAACTTCCAGTTCAACCGCGGCTCCTACGTGACCACCACCCCGGCGCTCGCCCAGGCCACGCTCGCGGACTTCATCCATGGCCACAGCCAGGTGACCGTTGCGACGCCGAAGCCGCCCGCCCACAGCTCACACCACGGCCATCACGTCTCCAGCGCCGGCGCGGCGCGGACGCTTGACCTCTACCCAACCCACTCCGCCGCCGAGAGCGAAGTCGTCAAAGCTGCTCTGGCGGTGCCCTTCCCTGTCCTCTATCCGACCCTGCAGACCGGACAGGGCGAACAACAGACGGTCCGCGCCTACACGCTCGCCGACCAGCAGGGCAAAGTTCATCATGCCTATGTCGTCGTGTGGGCGCAGAGCGCGCTCGGCGGCTATTACGACTTCGAGGGCACCGACTGGCTGAACCCGCCCCTGTTCGCGCACGCGCGCACCCAGAAGGTGGGCGCTCGCAGCTACCGGCTCGTGGATGACGGCTCGCACATCCACGTGGTCGGCTGGCGCTCGGGCCACGTCCTCTACTGGCTGACGAACACGCTGCTCGAGGAACTCTCAAACGCCCAGATGCTGGCCATCGCAGGCTCGGTGCAACCCCTGCACTGAGCCCCCTGTGCCTGGCTACCGGCTCGGCGACGTCGCGCGCGCCTCGTCCAGGGCGGCGTTGACGAGGGCGTCGGCGCGCGCGTTCTGCGCTCGGGGAACGGTCCGGATCGACCAGCTGTCGAATCCCGCGAGCGCCGCCATCGCCGCCTTGTGCAGCGGCTTCATCGCCTCGTGCTTGACCTTGTACAGGCCGCGCACCTGCTTTGCGATCAGCTCGGAGTCCCCGACCACCTCGACCTCGCCGGCCCCGAGCTCTCGCGCCCGCTCCAGTCCGAGCAGGAGCGCCCGGTACTCGGCCACGTTGTTGGTGGCCGTGCCGAGCAGCTGCGAGTGCTCGCCCACGATCTCGCCCCCCGGCGTGGTGATCACGCAGGCCGCCGCCGCGGGGCCCGGGTTGCCGCGGGCGCCGCCGTCGACGTGGACGATCAGCTTCATGGGCTCGAAGTATGCAGGCACGCCACGACGAACGCCGCGCGCAGGCGACCCCCCGTGCAGCTACAGCGCGCGGGCGAGCGGCGGAAGATCGCCGGGCACGCGTGCCCGGCGGCGATCGCGCACGACGCGTCGCTGCGCCTCCTCCGCGGAGACGGCTCGCGCGCCGGATTGCCCGCGGCGGGCACGCCGGTCGGACTCGCGCCGGTCGATGATCACCGTGACGTTCTCCTCGTTCTCGTAATGGTCGAGGAGCTTCGGATACAACGTATCGGCCAACGGCTTGGGTACCACGCAGTAGATCATCGCTCGATCGATCTTACTCCGAGTGCCCCGATAAGCAAGGGCTGCACAGCGTGCCCCGCGCGGGCGCCGGCGCGCGTCGAGGAGTCCCTGCGCGGCCCGCCGGCTCCCCCGGGCCCGGCGGAGCGCGCTATGCGGCGATGAGCGACAGCGCGCCGAGCTCGTCGGCGACGGCGTTTGCGAGGCGCTCCTCGCGGGCCAGCTCTGACAGCTCGGTCCCCTGCGCGAGCACCCGCGCCCCGCCATCGCGGTCCTCCACATCGACGCCGTAGCGATACCAGCAGAGCTCCCAGGCGACGACGATCGACACGAGCGTTCCGAAGTCCTTGTCGGGTCGGACGTTGACGCTTGGTACTCCCAGCGAGCGTGCGACGCCGGCAACGCGCCGGGGATGCTCACCTGAGTTGAACATGTCGACCGCACGCTCAAGGAGCCCACCGGCATGCATCGAGGTGCCCTGAAGGAATGGGTCGCCTGCTCCCGCCGGGCTCATGGCGCCGTCGGCCGTGCCCTGCGGCTCGCCGCTGTCCAGCTGACCGGCTCCCGCAAATACGGGCGCGCGCTCAGCCTGCGAGCGCTCATCCAGTGGTACCTCGAGCGGCTCATCCGAGCCTGCTGAGACATCGTCCAGAGCGTCGTAGACGGCGCGCTCGCTCTCGTCGCTGCGACTCCGCTCAGCCGCCCGCGCCGCGGCATCATTCGGCTTGCCCGCCTGACGCAGCCGGTCGAACAGGTTGCGCCCGCGCCGCGGGCGCAACGGGGCGACGCTGACCGACGGTGAGCCGCTCTCGCGCAGCCATCCCTCGTGCGTCGCCCGGGGGGCGCACAGCTCGCATACGGTGCGGCGCTGGCCGGCCGCCAGGAACGTCTCCGGCTGCTCGCCGCGCAGCAGCCGCCGATCGCACACGTCGCACGTGACATCGGGCTGAGAGGTGACGATTGATCTCGTTGCCATCAACCGAGGGTATCCGGGTCCGCCAAGCGGCGCGTCGCGGTCCGCCTCATGCGTGGCTGGCTGCGCCCTCCTCCGATGCCCGCTCGACGACCTTCTGAGCGAGGTGATCCGGGACCTCCTCGTAGCGCAGGAACTCCAGCGTGTAGTCGCCCTGCCCCCCTGTGATCGAGCGCAGATCGGGCGCGTAGGCGAGCATCTCGGCCATCGGCACCTCGGCACGGATCTCGGTCATCGTCCCGACCGGCTCCATCCCCTGAGGCCGCCCGCGCCGGCTGTTCAGATCGCCGATCACTTCGCCGACATCGCTCTCGGGCACCGACAGGGTCACGAGCATGATCGGCTCGAGCAACACGGGGTCGGCCTGCCCGAGCGCGATCTTCATGGCCTGGATGCCCGCCAGCTTGAAGGCGATCTCCGAGGAGTCCACGCTGTGGTGGGCGCCGTCGACGAGGCTCACGCGCACGCCCTTCACCGGATAGCCCGCGAGCACGCCGACGTCCATCGCCTCGCGCACGCCCTTCTCGACGGCGGGGATGAACGAGCTCGGTATCACGCCGCCCTTGATCCGGTCCACGAACTCGAAGCTGTCCGGTTCGGTGGAATCGTTCAGCGGTTCGATCTCGATGTGGCAATCGCCGAACTGGCCGCGCCCGCCGGACTGCTTCTTGTGACGGCCGTGGGCCATGGCCGGACGGCGGATCGTCTCCTGGTAGGGCACGCGCGGGGGCTTCAGCGTCACCTCGACGCCGAAGCGATCGCGCAGGCGGTCGACGATGACCTCGACATGGACCTGGGACAGGCCCGCGACGATCTGCTCGCGTGTCTGCTGGTCGCGGTGCAGGTCGATCGTGGAGTCCTCCTCCTGCAGGCGGCGAAGTGACGTGAAGACCTTCTCCTCATCGCCCCTGTTCCTGGGCTCGATCGCAAACGCCATCACGGGAGCGGGCAGCTTCAGCCGGGGCATCTCGATCGGCTCGTCGCGCTCGGCCAGCCAGTCGCCGGCGCGAGTCTCCTTGAGCTTGGCGACCGCACCGATGTCGCCGGGGCCGAACTCCTGCACGTGGCGAACCTCCTTGCCGGCGAACACCACGAGCTGTCCGATGCGCTCCTTGACGTGCGCGCGGGTGTTGAGCACGTGGCTGTCGCCGGCCATCGCGCCCTGGTAGACGCGCAGCAGGTTGAGCCTCCCGGCGAACGGATCGGCCCTCGTCTTGAAGACGTAGGCGAACAGCGGCGCATCCTCGGACGGGGTCAGCTCGAGATCGCCCACCCGCAGGCCGCCGTGCTTGACCGGCGAGGGCAGGTCCTCGACGATCGCGTCGAGCAGACGGGAGGTGCCGAGGTTGCGCGTGGCGACCCCGCAGACCACCGGAAAGATCTTGCCGTGGTTGGTCCCCTCCTTCAGCGCGTCCACGATCTCCGCGTGGGATATCTCCTCACCCTCCAGATAGCGCTCCATCAGCGCGTCGGAGACTTCGCAGACCTCGTCCATCAGCTTCTCGCGATATTCGGCGGCGAGCTCGGCCTGCTGATCGGGGATCGGGATCTCGCTCCACCCTCCCCGCTCGGCGGAGTCCTGGCGGAAGGCGGTCATGTCCACGAGGTCGATCACCCCTTCGATCTCGTGCTCTGAGCCGATTGGGATCTCGGTCGCCACGGCATGCGGCCCGAACGCCTTCTTGAGCTGATCGAGCGTGCGGAAGAAGTCGGCGCGCTCACGGTCGAGCATGTTCACGAACAGCATCCGCGCGATGTCCAGCTCGGCGGCCCTGGCCCACAGGCGGTTGGTGGAGACCTCCACTCCCATCACCGCGTTCACGACGAATACGGCCGACTCGCACACCCGCAACGCCCCCAGGGCGTCGGCCACGAAGCTCGGCTCGCCAGGCGTGTCGAGCAGGTTGATCTTGCGCTCCTTCCACTCGAAGGAGCTCAATGATGCCGAGATCGACATCTGCCGGGACTGCTCATCGGGATCGGCGTCCGAGACGGTGGTCCCGTCCGGCACCGACCCGAGCCGGCCGATCGCGCCGGCCTCGAACAGGAGCGCCTCGTGCAGCGAGGTCTTGCCGGCCCCGCGGTGGCCGACAAGGGCGACGTTGCGAATCCGATCCGCCGGCGGGCGGTCCCCATTTCCGCGCATGCGATCTCCTCTTTAGCTCTAGCCCACCATACCGCCGTCAGCTCGCCAAAGCTAGGGCATCGGCTCGGTCCCGCTCAATCTTCGAAGGACTCCTCCTGCATCCGCGAGCGCAGCCGCAGCACGGCCTTGGTGTGCATCTGGGAGACGCGTGACTCGGTCACGCCGAGCACCTCGCCGATCTCCCGCAGGGTGAGGTTCTCGTAGTAGTACAGCGCGATCACGAGCTTCTCTCGCTCGGGGAGCTTGGCGATGGACTCGGCGATTCTGTCCTTCAGATCGCCGACGTCGAGTGCCCTTGCCGGGTCGGGCGCTCCGGGGTCCTCGATCGTGTCCATCAGCGAGACCTGATCGCCGCTCAGATCGGACACGGTCCACAGCTCGTCCAGAGCGACCATCGACGAGTGCGAGATCGCGATCAGCGAATCGTTCAGTTCGTCGACCGAAATGCCCATCTCGGCGGCGATCTCCTCGTCGGTGGGCGCCCGCTGGAGCGAGTTCTCGAGCTTGGCGTTGGCGCGCTCGACCTCGCGTGCGCGCGAGCGCACGCTGCGCGGCACCCAGTCCATCGAGCGGAGCTCGTCGATGATCGCGCCCTTGATGCGCATGATCGCGTAGGTCTCGAACTTGATGTCCCGCGACAGGTCGAACCGCTCGATCGCCGAGATCAGCCCGACCAGCCCGTAGGAGATCAGGTCCGCCTCCTCCACGTGAGGAGGGAGCCCTGCGGCGGTGCGCCCGGCCACGTACTTGACCAGCGGCGAATAGGCGACCACCAGCCGCTCGCGCACGCGGCTGTCGCCGTCGGACTTGTATCGCCGCCAGAGTTCGCGCAGCTCGATCGGTTTGACGTTCGTCTCCAGGAGGTTCCCTCCCCTGTTTCAGGCCCGAGGGTGACTGCGCGCATACGCGCGTTTGAGCCGAGCGGACTCTACCCGAGTGTAAATCTGGGTGCTCGACACGCTCGCGTGCCCGAGCAGCTCCTGGATGCTCCTCAGGTCCGCCCCGCCGTCGAGCAGGTGCGTGGCATAGCTGTGCCTGAGCGCGTGCGGCGACGATCCGCCGCCGACGCCCACCCGCTCGGTCCACTTTCTGAGCCGCCGCCGCACGTCGCTCGTGCCGAGCGGCCGGCCGCTCTTCGAGAGGAACAGAGCGTCCTGCGCCGGGGAGTCCACGAGCGCCGGGCGGGCGCGCTCGGCATACAGCGCCACCGCCGCAAGGGCCGGCTCCCCGACGGGGAGCATCCGTGTCTTGCGTCCCTTGCCCTCCACCCGCAGCTGCTCGGAGTCATGGTCGACGTCGCTGATCCTCAGCGAGACGATCTCCTCGGCTCGCAGCCCGCACGAGTAGGCCAGCTCGAACAGCGCGCGATCGCGCAGCTCGAGCGGGCCTGTGGCGGGGATGCCGTCCAACAGCTGAGCCGTCTCGCGTGCGCTCAGCACCCGCGGCAGGTGCGAGGCGCGCCGCGGCGTGGACACGAGGTCTGCTGGATTCTGGGATATCCGTCCGTGCTCGCGCTGGCTGGCGAACAGCGCGCGCAGCGCGGCCAGCTTGCGGGCAGTCGTCGTGGGGGCGGCATTCTTCTCTGACAGCTGGGCGATGTAGCGTCGCACGGCCTTCGGGCCGACCCGCTCGGGGGACAGCTCCTGGGCGATTGCCCAGCGCGCGAACTGCCCGAGGTCGATCCCGTACGCGCGCCGGGTCCGCTCCGCCGCATCGCGACGGTTCAGGTCCTCGTCGAGCAGCTCGAGCGCGGCGTTCCAGGCGTCCTTCATCCGATCCTATTTCGCCGCCACGGCCCCCCTGCCCTGCCTGGCGGCCGCGGCTGCGGCTGCGGCTCAGCGCGCGACGGCGCCCTCGGCGGCGCTGCCCACGAGCTTGGCGTACTTCTGGATTGCCACCTCCACGTGCTCCTCGGCGCGCGGCGCGGGCGTGTACGCCTGCAGCCGCTCGGCTATCTGCTCCGGCGACAGCGATACATCGATGCGGCGTTCGTCCACGTCGATCGTGATCTCATCACCGTCGGCGAGCGCGCCGATCGGGCCGCCCCTGGCGGCCTCGGGAGCGATGTGCGCGGCCATGAACCCGTGGGTGGCGCCGGAGAAGCGCCCGTCGGTTATCAGCACGACCGACTCCCCCAGTCCCTCGCCGACGAGCGCCGCGGTGACCGACAGCATCTCGCGCATACCCGGGCCCCCGGCGGGGCCCTCGTTGCGGATCACGACCACGTCGTCCTCGACTATCTCGTGGGCGAGCACCGCCGCCATCGCCGCCTCCTCGCCGTCGAACACCCTCGCCGGCCCGGTGTGCAGGCGACGCTCGTGGCCGGCCAGCTTGACCACACAGCCCTCAGGTGCCACGTTCCCGCGCAGAATCGCAAAGCCCCCGACCGGTTTGAGCGGTTCCCCCAGGGGGCGCACGACCCGCTGCCCGGCGGTCTCGCTGGCCTCCTCGGCGTGCTCACCGATCGTCCGCCCGGTCACCGTGGGGGCGTCCACGTTGAGCATGCCCGCGTCCTTCAGGCGCTTCAGCACGAGCGGCACGCCGCCCGCCTCATACAGCTCGGTCGCCACGTACTGCCCGCCGGGCTGCAGATCGCACAAGAGCGGCGTGCGCTCGGAGATCGCGTCGAACTCGTCGATCTCCAGGGGAACACCCATTTCCCTGGCGACCGCGAGCAGATGCAGCACCCCGTTGGTCGAGCCCCCGCTGGTCGCGACTGCCGCGATCGCGTTCTGGAGCGCCGCCTTGGTGATCACGTCGCCCACCCGCTGTCCCCTGCGCAGCACGTCCATCACGAGTTCACCGCACTGCACCGCCACCTCGAGCTTGCGCCCGTCCTCGGCCGGCACCATCGAAGACCCGGCGGGGGAGATCCCGAGCGCCTCGAAGGCCATCGCCATCGTGTTGGCGGTGAAGTGGCCGGCGCAGGCGCCCGCTCCCGGCGAGGCGACCTCCTCGAGATCGTGCAGCTCCTGCTCGGTGATCCGCCCGGACGCATATTCCCCAACCGCCTCGAACACCTGCTGGATGGTCACCTCGGCGCCCTTGTAGTGCCCGGGCCTGATCGACCCCCCGTAAAGCATCAGGCCGGGGATGTTCAGGCGTGCCAGGGCCATCACCGTCCCGGGGATGGTCTTGTCGCAGCCTGAGATCGTCACCAGGGCGTCGAACTGGTGGGCGGAGGCGACCAGCTCGATCGAGTCGGCGATCACCTCGCGCGAGACCAGCGAGGCGCGCATGCCGGCGGTGCCCATCGTGATGCCGTCGGATATCGCGATGGTGTTGAGCTCCATCGGCGTTCCGCCGGCCGCGCGAATGCCCTCCTTGACCTTCGCGGCGAGCACCCGGTTGTTGAAGTTGCACGGCATCGTCTCGATCCACGAGTGGGCGACTCCGACGATCGGCTTGGCGAGGTCCTCGTGGGAGTAGCCGATCCCGTGCAGGTAGGCCCGCGCGGCGGCCCGCTTGGGCCCCTCGGTTAGCGCGCGGCTGCGGTGCCTGACGTCGAAGTCCGGCTGTGCGCTCACGCGGCGCGCACGCTGTCGGACCCGTGGCGGGCGCGCTCGCGCTCCCAGCGGGCGAGGCGCAGAAGATCGCGGCGCACCCTGTCGGGGTCGATCTGGCGCCCCGGCAGATGCATGTTGGCGTCGGCGATCAGCCGGCGCTCGTCGGCGTTGAGCGCCATCCACTTCGCCAGCACGTCGTCGGAGTCGGGCAGGCGTGCGCTTCCGTAGGGCTTTGAGTGGTCGGGAAAGGCCACGCAGTACTCGTTGAGCAGGGCGCCCGTCTGCGGCAGATACGCGACGATCGGCCTGTGCGGGTAGATCAGGTAGGCGTAGGGCGCGCCCGCCTCCTCGGCGTCCGCCCCCGGGGGATCCGTCCGTGCCTGATCGCCGGCCCCGCCCCATACGCGCAGGAAGCCGAGATCGCGATACATCGCCCAGTCCTCCTCTTCGATGCAGGTTCTCAGGAGCGCCCGGGCGCGCTGCTCGGCGCGGCGCTCGCGGCCCGGGTCATAGCCGGTCTGCCCGGCGCGGAGCCGGCGTAGCGCCGAGCGCAGGCGCCGCTGCGCCAGCGCATGGCTGAGCCGGGGCCGTGAGAGCTCCCACAGCAGCGCCACGAGGACGACCGCCGCGGTGCCCAGCCCGAGCGCCACGGTTGCTACTTCGCCGTCCGCGAAGCCCCGCCGGCGGCGCGCGGAAAGAAGATCACGCGCTCCGCGTCGCGTGGCACCTCGGCAAAGCTGCGCACGAACTCCGCCTCGCGGCGCCCGCCGTTGGTCTCGGTCGGAACGGCGGCCCACATGCCGGCATCGAGCTCGCGGCGAAACGCCTCGATCAATTCCCGCTCCTGCTCGGGCAGCTCCACGTCGCCCTCCGCTAGCACGATCTCACCGTGACCCGGCTTCAGACGCAGCAGCTTCATCGTTGAAGGATTATGACAAACGCGGGCGCGCCCGTCGCGACGCCCAGCCACTCCGGGGCGCACGGCCCCCTACAGCGAGCCCATGCGCCCGAGCGGAAACACGTCCACCGGGCCCGCCCCCTCGCCGACCTCGCGCAGGCCGTTCCTCACAGCCTCCCCCGTGAGAGCGCGCGCCGTACGCGCGGCCTCGAGCGGTGACTGGCCGAGCGCGAGCTGGGCGGCCAGAATCGAGGAGTGGGTGCATCCGGAGCCATGAGCCGCTCCGTCGGGGTGACGCTCGCCGGCGATCTCCACCGCCCGCTCGTCCTCACCGGCCGCCAGATACAGGTCGACCGCCCGGGCGCGATGGCCGCCGGTGACGACGACGACGGCCGGCCCGAGCGCGAGCAGCGCGCGGGCCAGGGCCTCGGCCTCCTCGTCCTCCCCCCCGCCGCCATGAGCCCCCCGGCCCGCCAGCACCCGCGCCTCCAGCAGGTTCGGCGTGAGCACGGTGGCCCGCGGCAGGATCTCCCGCACGAGGGCATCCTGGGCGCCATCGTCGAGCAGCCGCGCGCCGGACTCGGCGACCATCACCGGGTCCACGACCACCGGTGTGCCCGTAGGCAGCTCATCGAGCGCCTCTGCCACACCCAGCGTGACCTCGCTCGTGCCGAGCATCCCAACCTTGACCGCGTCCACGCCGATGTCCTCGAGCACGGCACGGACCTGGGCGATCACCACATCAGCGGGCAGCGGGTAAATCGTGCTGACGCCCACCGTGCTCTGCGCCGTGATCGCCGTGATCGCGGTCATGCCGTGCACACCGCAGCGCGCGAACGCCTTCAGGTCGGCCTGCACCCCCGCGCCGCCGCCCGAGTCAGAGCCGGCGATGCTCAGCGCCGTGCGCGTGCGGGCCGATCCTCGATCGGTCGCGCTCGGGGCGGCGGATGCAGGGCGGTCAGGGTAAGGCAACTCGACCCCTGGGGTGGGTGTTCGGACGGGTGATTCGGGGCGAGGATGGTCTCACAAACCAAACGCGCCCCGGCGGCAACCGCGCCGGCCCCCCGGCAGCGCATCCGAGCCCCGCCCGGGTGATGGATCCTCGTCGTTCAGACGGCTCAGGCCGACTCGCCGGAAGGACGCTTGCGGCGGGGGAAGATCGAGTAGCTACCTATCGCCGTGACCAGCAACCGGCCGTCCTCGGCGTGGACCGCCGATTTCATCACCCCCGTGGTCCGGTTGCGGCGGTCCAGCTCGGAGGTGCAGGTGATCTCGCCCTCGGTGGCCGTCTGGATGTAGTTGATCGAGATGCCGATCGTCGCGATGCGCTCCTCCCTGGTCGTCTGCGCCCACAGGGTGGAACCCATGCAGTAGTCCACCAGCGCGTAGGTGACCACTCCCGACAGCAGCCCGCCGGCATTGATGAGCTCTGGGCGGATCTGAAGGCTGACGGTCTGCGGGTCCTTCCAGCGCATGCCCATGAAGCCGGTGACCCCGTCGATCGCGCCCGGGCCCCGGCCGCGCGGAGGGGCGGCCGCGCCGTCGGAGCCCGCGGCCGGGGCCGCCGCCGATCCCGGGCGCTGCTCGGGGCTCGCAGAGGGCTCGCTCACGGCTGAGAAGGCTACGCGAGCGGCCGTCCGGGCGCTCGCGCGCCGCCGAGAAACCGGAGACACAGCCCTGCCACGAAGTGCTTACCGACTCGGCACAGAGTGCTCTGTTCGGTCACGGCGATCGCTCTAGCGTGTCCTTCCCGTGCGCACAGAGGACCCTCCACGACGATTGACCCGCCCTTGCCCGGATGACCGGCCCGGCGACGCCCGCCGCGCGCTCGGGCGCCTCGGCGAGGATCTGGCGGCAGAGCACCTGAGGCGCCTCGGCTACTCGGTGCTCGACCGCAACGTGCGCACCCGGCACGGCGAGATCGACCTGATCGTGTTCGACGGAAGCGCGCTGGCGTTCGCCGAGGTCAAGACCCGCCGCATGAACGCCGTCGCGGGGCCGCGCCGCTCAGATCAACAGCCGCTTGCCGGGCTGGGAGGGCGACAGCGAGCGCGCCTGCGGCGCCTGGCGGCGGCGTGGCTGAGCGATGAGCAACGAATCCGCCCCACTGCCCGCACGATCCGCTTTGACGCGATCGGCGTGACGGTCGATCACCGGGACAGGCTCCTGCGCATCGACCACCTCGAAGGCGCATGGTGAACGCTCAGAGGAAGGAATGTCCCTCTTGCGCGCTCATCCCAGGAACAGGCCCGACAGCACCGCGTTGCCCCCAGCCAGGCAGGTGACAGTGATCGAGACCGTTCCCGAGGCCGCGACGCTGATCGGGAAGGAGACCCAGGCGCCCGCGCTGAAGTCGCTCGACAGCGCGGCGCTCTGCCCGTTGACCGTAATGACCTCGCGGCGGCCCGTGGAATCCCAGTCAAGCGCGTACAGGCGCAGGGTGCCGCTGTAGGCTTCTTTGAAGCTGAGTTTCAGCTTGATTTCGTGGGGGTCGTAGTAGGTGGCGGCTATGCGCGTGCTCTTGTCGGGGCTCTGAAGCGCCCGCACGTCGCTGGTGGAGGCCGCCCAGGTGTAGCGGCTTGCCTGTTCGACGGTCAGCGTCGCTTTGGGCAGTTCGACGAGATCGGCCGGTTCATTCCACGCGGCCAGGGCATAGCCGGCGGTGCCGTAGCTACCCACCCAGCTGCCCTGCGGAGAGCTGCTCACCGTCGCACCGGGGGGAGTCCCGGCGTTGCCGAGGAAGATCCCTGACAGAACGGCGTTCGGGCCGGCCAGGCGGGTGACCGTGATCGAGATGGTGCCGCCGGCCTGGACGCTGACCGGGAAGGCGACCCAGGCGCCCGCGCTGAAGTCTGACCCGAGCACCGCGCTCTGCCCGTTGACCGTGATGACCTCGCGGCGGCCCGCGGAATCCCAGTCCACGGCGTACAGGTGCAGTTCGCCCGAGTAGGCGGCCGTGAAGCTCAGCTGCGTCTGAATCTGGTTGGGGTCGTAGACGGTGGCGGCGGCGTTGCGGGTGGGTTCGGTGGGATCGCTCAGCGCGCGGGGGTCGGTCGTGTTGGCGGCCCACTGATAGCCGCTGCCCTGCTGGACTGTGAGGCTGGCGCTGGGCAGGAAGGCGAGGCCGCCGGCGGTCCCGTTCCACCCGGTGAGGGCATAGCCTGAGGAGCCCACGGCGCCCACCCATTTGCCCTGCGGAGCGCTTTCAAGTTTGGGGACGGGGGGAGTGCCTGTGTTCCCGAGAAAGATGCCTGACAGGACGGCGCTGCCCCCACTCACCCGACTGACCGTGATCGACACCGTCCCGTTGGCGGGAACGTTCACCGGGAAGGAGACCCACGCTCCTTGGCTGAAGTCGCTTGACAGGACGGCGCTCTGCCCGTTCACCGAGATGATCTCCCGCCGGCTCTCGGAATCCCAGTCGAGCGCATACAGGTGCAGTTCGCCGGTATAGGCTTCGTTGAAGCTCAGCTGCATCTGGATCTGGTTGGGGTCGTAGTAGGTCGCGGCGTTGCGGATGTGTTCAGCCGGGTCGCTGAGCGCACGCACATCGGTGGTGTTGGCGGCCCACAGCCAGCGGCTGCCCTGCTGGAGGGTCAGGCTCGCGTCGGGTAGGTAGGAGACGTCGCCCGCGGTGCCGTCCCATCCGCCGAGGGCATAGCCCGAGGAGCCCACAGCCCCCACCCACTTACCCTGCGGAGCGCTTTCCACCGTGGGGGCGGGTGGAGAGCCTTCGTTGCCGAGGAGGATGCCTGACAGGACGGCGTTGGGGCCGGCCGTGCGGGCAACCGTGATCGGGACGGTCTGGCCGGCCGCGGCTTCGATCGGGAAGGTGACCCAGGCGCCTTTGCTGAAGTCGCTCGACAGCGTGGCGCTCTGCCCGTTGACGGAGATCACCTCGCGGCGGCCCGCGGAATCCCAGTCCACGGCATACAGGTGCAGGTCGCCTTTGAATTCTTTGGTGAAATGCAGCTGCGCTTCGAGCTGGCTGGGGTCGTAGTAGGTGGCCGCGACGCGAGCGGAGCCCGAGGGGTTCTCGAGGGCCCGGGTTTCGGTCGTCTGCGGCGCCCACACGTAGCGGCTGCCTTTGGTCAGCGTGGCGGCGGCGTCCTGGCTGTAGCCGAGGTCGCCTGATCCTGTCCAGCCGGCCAGGTCGTAGCCGGAGGAACCGAAGGCGCCCACCCAGGTGCCTTCGGGCGCCGTCGTGATCGTGTAGGGCGGGTTTGCGTCCCCCAGCATGATCCCCGACAGCACCGCGGTGCTACCGGCGGTGCGTTTGACGCTGATCGGAAGGGTTGTCCCGGCGGCGACGTTGATCGGGACGGAGGCCCAGGCGCCCTGCGCGAAGCTGCCGCCGGTGAGGCTGGCGGTCTGCCCGCCCACCGTGATCGTCTCGCGACGGGCGGTCGAGTCCCAGTCAACCGCATACAGGTGCAGGTTGCCCTGGTAGGCGTTGGCGAAGTGCAGCTGCACCTGAACTTCGCTCGGGTCAGAGTAGGCGGCCGCGCTGCGCGAGGTACCGCTCGGGCTTTCCAGCGCTCGCGGGTCGGTGCTCGGCGACGCCCACACCAAGCGGCTGCCTTTGGCAAGCGTGACCGTCACACCCGGCATGTTGGTCAGGTCGCTGGATCCATTGAATCCGGCCAGGTCGTAGCCGGCGGCGCCCTTCGAGCCCACCCAGTTGCCCTGCGCCCAGCAGGGCGCGTTCCAGGCTTCGAGTTCCTTGCCCTTCTGCATCGCCATCAGTCCCAACGCGTTGGTTTCGGCGCAGAACTGGCTCGGTGTCTTCGCGTACTCCACCTCGAACACCGGCTTGCCCGCCTTCACGAACGGCTCCAGCAGACTGCACTCGGAGTACTCAACGCATTCCTCATCGACCGAGTAGTCGTAGTACGGCTCGAGTTCGGGGATCTGTTGGGTGTCGCTCTTCAGAGCGATCGACAGCCCGAGCGAGTGCGCCGTGTTGGCAAGCCACTCGTCGTATGTCAACTGCTCGGCCGCCGTGATCGGGAAGCCCGTGTTGTTCTGCCACCCGTCGACGTTATCGGCCTCGATACCGTCGAACCCCTTTTCCTTGCACAGCTTGAAACGGGCTTCCATGAGCGGCTCGATGATCGATAGCTGACGGATATCGAGCCACTTCTCTTCGGTCCACCCGGGGTCGGCTTTGCCGAGGACGGACGCCGGGAACTTGCTGGCGTCCGGACGCCAGCCCTCCCAGGTGCCGGCGTCCATGTAGCAGATGACGTGACGTCCCTGCGCGTGCAGCGAGGCCACGACCGAGGCTTCGTTTTCGAACAGGTCGATGTCGTAGACCGACGCGTCCACGGTCTGGTCCACCGGCACGCTCAGCTGCCACTGCCAGGTCGCGTTGACGGGCGGGGTCCAGTAGCCGGCGGCCCCTGCGAGCTGGGGTGCCGCCAATGCCCCCAGCACGAACACGCACGACAGCAGAACGAGGAGCCCCGCGACCCGTCGTCGGCCGGCCGCGCGACGGCGACCGGGCGCATGCGCCGGAGAAGGGTTGGATGGAGTCGAACAGGGTCGCATGCAGTCGAATAGGGCCGGGTAGACATGAGTAGTGTCTCCACGGTGAGCCCCAGCCACAATGGGCCATGTGGCCTCATGCCCGTTCAGGTCCTGAACTCCGTCGCGGGCCCGCGACGCTCACATCAGCAGCGTCTGGCCTGGCTGCGCGAGCGCGGCTACGGCGCGTGGCGAGCGCTCAAACCGCTGTTTTGAGCGGCAACTGCTGGTAGGCGAGCGACTGGAAGGACATCCTGTGCAGGGGCGAGACCCCCTGGCGGAGGATCGCGTCGCGGTGCACGGGCGTCGAGTAGCCGACGTGCTCGGCGAAGCTCCAGCCGGGGTGCTCGGCGTCGGCGTGGCGCATGAAGCGGTCGCGCGTCACCTTGGCGACGATCGATGCCGCGGCGATGGCTGCGCTCGTGGCGTCCCCGTCGACGATCGCGCGCTGGGGGCGGCCGAAGTCCTGCACCGAGAAGCCGTCAACGAGGCACAGCACGTTCCCGTGCAGGCCGCGGGTCACGCCCAGCATGGCGTCGCGCAGGGCGGCCAGGTTCGTCTTGTGCAGGCCGTAAGCGTCGATTCCGCGCACGCACCGGGAGACGACCACGACCCGAGCCGCGCTGAGCAGCACCAGTGGGTAGAGCTCCTCGCGAGCCTCGGCCGAATGCTGCTTTGAGTCGTTCAGCTTGCTGAGCGAGCGCAGGTCGCGGGTGGTGAGCGCGTCGTAGTCGAACAGCACGCCCGCGGCGACGAGCGGTCCGGCGAGGCAGCCGCGCCCGGCCTCGTCGGCGCCCGCGATCAGGCGAACGCCGAGCCGGCGGTCGAAGGCGAACAGCCGCCGCCCGCTGCCGTCCCGGCGAGCGCGGCGCCTGGCCCTGGCCGACGAGCCCGAGGACCGGGGCGACCGCTGCTCAGAGCCGGCGGGTCCGGCCGCTGCGATCGGGCTAGAAGACGCCGATCCGGTCTGGGGGCCAGTAGGTGGCGAAGGCTCCTCCGATGATCCAACCGGTGGGGACGGGTCCCCAGAACCTGCTGTCGTCGGATTCGCCACGGTTGTCCCCCATCATGAACCAGTGCCCGGCGGGAATCTTGATCGGTACCGGGAAGTTGCACTCCGGACTCGTGCCGCACTGGCGGATGTAGGAGTCCTTCTCGTGCACGCCGTTGCGGATCACATGCCCGTTGACGATCGAGATCACGTCACCGGGCCCGGCCACGATGCGCTTGATGAAGTTCACGCTGGATTTTTCAAGCTCGGGTTCCGAGCAGGCGGCTCCTCCCAGTTTGACCACGTGCGGCTGCGGCCCGCAGACCTGCTGCGTGGCGTCCTTGGGCGGATGAAAGACGGCGATCTCGCCGACGTGAGGTTCTGAGAACTGCTGGCCTATGCGGTTGACGAGCACGCGCTGGCCGATCGACAGGGTGGGCTCCATGGAGCCGCTGGGAATGCGATACGGCTTGACGATGAACGCTTGGATGCCGAACGCGAGACCGAGCGCGACGACCACGATCACGACCAGCTCGACGATGGAGCTGGTCGTCGACTTCGAGCGCTTGGGGGCAGCTTTCACGCCGGCTCGTCGCCGGCGGAGACGCCTCCCTCAGCGCCAGCGGCATCGGAGGCAGGAGCGCCGTCGTCCGTGTCCGGGGCTTCGGTGTCGTCCGTGCCCGGGGCTGAGCCGGCGATCGCCTCCGGCGTCGGAGTGTCGGCGTCCGCGACCGCGGCCGCGTCCGGCGCCTGAGCGGCGTCCGTGTCCGCCGGCGCGGCGCCGTCCGGCGCCTGGGCGCCGGTGTCGGTCGCCTCGGCGTTCGCCTCGGATTGATCGGTGGCCTCGCCGACGGTCTCACGAGCGGTCATGCCGTCCGCGTCGGTGGCCTCGGCGATCTGATGGATCAGACCCGGCTCGACCGTCTCCTCGGGGCCGGTGTAGCGGCGCTCGCGCACACGCGCACGCTTGCCGACCCTGTCGCGCAGGTAGTAGAGCTTGGCGCGGCGCACGTCGCCTCGAGCTGACAGCTCGATGCGCTCGATCTTCGGCGAATGCACGGGGAAGGAGCGCTCGACGCCCACGCCGAAGGATTGCTTGCGCACGGTGAAGGTCTCGCGCGAGCCGTGGCCCTGGCGCTTGATGACCACGCCCTCGAAGACCTGGACACGGCGCCGCGAGCCCTCGATCACCTGGAAGTGCACCTTCACGCGGTCGCCCGGCGCGAAGTTGGGAACGCGGCGCAGCTGCGCACGCTCGATGGTTTCGATGACGCTGCTCATGATGGTGAAGGAGGGTGCGCCTTGGCGACCGGGGAGATCGCGAACGGTGTTGCGGCGCGGAAGGCCATGGTAGCGGACGACCGTGGCAGTCCGTCTCACCAGGCGGGCGGTCGCGGGAGGGCACGCCCCGGCGCGCTAGCGGGAGTCCTCTGCCCCGTGTGGCTGCTCGCCCCGTTCGCGGCTGCGATCGCGGCGCCAGTCCTCGATCGCCTGGTGATTGCCGGACAGTAGGACATCCGGCACGCGCCAGCCGCGGTAGTCGGCCGGGCGCGTGTAGTGCGGGTACTCCGGAGCGCCCTCCAGCGCGACGCTGAAGGACTCCTCGACCGCCGAGCGCTCGTGCCCGAGGGCACCTGGGAGCTTGCGCAGCAGGACATCGCAGAGGACCATCGCCGCGAGCTCGCCGCCGGCCAGGACGTAGCGCCCGATCGAGACCACGTCCGTTGTGAAGTGCTCGATGATGCGCTCGTCGAAACCCTCATAGCGGCCGCACAGCAGCGTGATCGCCGGCTCGGCCGCCAGCTCGTCGGCCAGCGCCTCGTCGAGCATCCGGCCCGCCGGCGCCAGCGCGATCACGCGCCGCCGCGCTCGCAGATCGACGGGGTCGACGTCGTAGTGGGCCCGCAGGGCGCTGTCGAGCGCGTCCACCCGCAGCACCATCCCGGCGCCGCCGCCGAACGGGGTGTCATCGACCTGGCCCCCGCTCAGCGGGGTGTGATCGCGGAAGTTCACGAACTCCAGATGCGAGCCGGCCGCGAGGGCGTTGCTGACGTGGCGCTGAGCCCCGAACCACTCGAACCACTCGGGGAACAGAGTGAAGACGTCGATCCTCACGACGGGCCCCCCTGCTCGGGATCCGGCTCGGCGCGGCGCGGCTCCTCGGGCAGGGCTAGGAAGTCGAGGTTGACCTCGATGCGCCCCTCGGACACCTCGACGCTTCGGATGGCGTCTTTGACCATGGGCACGAGCAGGGGCTCTGCCCGGTGATCGCGCACGACCTCGAGCGCCTCGCACGACGGCAGCTCGATCAAGCGGCTGACGGTTCCGAGCAGCCGCTCGCCGTCCACCACCTCGCAGCCCTCGAGCTCGTGCGCCCACCACTCGCCCTCGCCCAGCTCCGGCGCCTCGCGCTGCTGCACGCCCAGCGCCTGGCCCCGCAGCGCCTCGGCGGCGAGCCGATCATCCACGCCCTGCAGGCGCACGATCGGGCGCCGGTCCGTCCCTGCCCGGCGCACGATCGGGGCGGTCTGCCCGGCCACCGACACGCTCGTGCCGAGCTCGAGCAGGCGCGGCCGCGGGCCGGTCACATAGAAGCTTCCATCCAGGCCGTGCGGGCGGCCGACGCGACCGGCCTCTAGTGGTTCTGCTCCGCGATCCACCATGCGCCTGGGGTCCACGATCGCATTCGTCTCCGCGGAGCCGGCATCGAGCGTCAATCGACGATGTCGACCAGCACGTGGCAGCCGGCGCCGGTGGCGGCGGCTTTCACGACCGTCCGCAGAGCGTGCGCGGTGCGTCCGCCGCGCCCGATCACCCGGCCGTAATCCTCAGCGGCGACGCACAGCTCGAGCACGATCGTGCCGGTATCGCCCTCGAACTGCTCGACCGATACCTCATCGGGCTCCTCGACCAGGCCCTCGGCGAGGTACTCGAGCAGCCGCCTCGGTGTATCTGTGGGCATCGCGCGGCTCAGCGGCCCCTAGCCGGTCTGAGTTTCGATGCCCTGTATGCGCAGCAGCTTGCGCACCGTGTCCGTGGGCTGGGCTCCGCGCGCGAGCCAGCTGCGGGCGCGCTCCTCGTCGATCACGATCGTCGAGGGGTCCGTCTGGGCGTTGTAGTGGCCGATCGTCTCGATCACGCGGCCATCGCGCGGCGAGCGCTGGTCGGCGACGACCACGCGCCACATCGGTTGCTTCTTGCCGCCCACTCGCGTGAGCCTGAGCCTCACTGCCACGTTTTCCTCTCGGCCGGGTACTTGCCTGTTCTGAAAAGAGAGCTTAGACGGTACGCGCGGTCAAGGACGGCCGCCGCGGCCATCAGCGAGCGTCGCGCATCAGTGCGCCGATGTCCGGCATCTTGCCCCTGCCGACCCCGCGCATGAGCTTGCGCATCTGCTCGAACTGCTTGACCAGCCGGTTCACATGCTGGACGTTCGTGCCCGAGCCGCGGGCGATCCGCAGCCTGCGCGAGCCTTTGATCAGCTCCGGCCGGCGGCGCTCTTCGGGGGTCATCGACAGGATGATCGCCTGGATGCGGTCGAGCTCGCGCTCGTCCACATGCGTGTCCTTGAGCTGCGCCCCGCTGACTCCGGGAATCATCCCGAGAAGGTTCGACAGCGGGCCCATCCTGCGGATCATCCGCAGCTGGGAGAGGAAGTCGTCGAGCCCGAACTCGTTGCGCCTAAGCTTGCGCTCGAGCTCCACCGCGTCGGCCTCGCCGAACTGGCTCTCCGCCTTCTCGATCAGGCTCATCACGTCGCCCATGCCGAGAATCCGCTGTGCCATGCGATCCGGATGAAAACGCTCGAACTGCTCGAGCTTCTCGCCGGTGGAGGCGAACAGGATCGGCTTGCCGGTCACGGCCTTGACCGACAGCGCCGCGCCGCCGCGGGCGTCGCCGTCGAGCTTTGACATCACGACGCCGTCGAACTGCACCGCCTCGGCGAAGCGCTCGGCGACGTTGACGGCATCCTGGCCGGTCATCGCATCGACGACGAGCAGCACATCGTTGGGCTTCACCGCATCGCGAATGCGCACGAGCTCGGCCATCAGCTCCTCGTCCACGTGAAGGCGGCCGCTGGTGTCCACGATCAGGACGTCCTTGCCCTCCTCGCGCGCGCGCTCGAGCGCCCACGTGGCGATGTCCACCGGATCGCGCTCGGTTCCCTGCTCGTAGACCTCCGCGCCGGCTTGGGCTCCCACCTTCACGAGTTGCTCCACAGCCGCCGGGCGATACACGTCGCAGGCCGCCAGCGCCACCGTCGAGGAGTGCTCCTCGCGCAGATGGCGGGCGAGCTTCGCCGTCGCGGTCGTCTTGCCCGATCCCTGCAGCCCTGCCATCAGGATCACGGTGGGCGGTCGCGGCGAGAAGCTGAGCTCGGCGGAGGCGCCGCCCATCAGGGCGGTCAGCTCCTCGGCCACGATCTTCACGACCTGCTGGCCGGCGTTCAGCCGGCCCACGATGTCGGCGCCGAGGCACCGCTCCTTCAGATCGGCGGTGAACTGCCGCACGACCTTGAAGTTGACGTCCGCCTCGAGCAGCGCCAGGCGGATCTCGCGCATTGCGACGTCGATGTCCTGCTCTGTGAGGGTGCCGCGGTTGCGCACCCCGGAGAGTGCCTGCTGGAGCTTCTCGGCGAGCGAGTCGAACATCGAGGTGTGATTCTCGCAGTCACCGCGCCCGGGACCTGCGAGGAACCCGGGTCAGGCCTCCGGGGCGGACGGCGGCGCCGGCGGGCGCCCGGGAGACGGCGGCTGGCCCGGCGTCATGCGCGCCATCGCCTCGCCGATGCCGCCGAACGCCTGGGCGAACTCGGACGGCACCACGAACACCTTGTTCGCGTCACCTTCGGCGAGCTGGGGGAGCATCTGCAGGTATTCGTAGCTCAGCAGCTCGCGGTTCGGTTTGCCCGCGTGGATCGCTTTGAACACCGTGTCAATCGCCTTCGCTTCGCCCTCGGCGCGGAGGATCGCCGACTGGCGGGCGCCCTCGGCGTTGAGCACCGTGGCCTGCTGGGCGCCCTCGGCGGTGAGCACGGCCGCCTGCTTCTCGCCCTCGGCGGTGAGGATCTGTGCCTGCTTCTCGCCTTCGGCGGTGAGGATCGCTGCGCGGCGGTCGCGCTCGGCGCGCATCTGCTTCTCCATCGCCGTGCGGATATCCGCCGGCGGGTCGACCGACTTGATCTCGACGCGGTTGATCCTGATCCCCCACTTGCCGGTGGCCTCGTCCAGGACCACCCGCAGCTCGGTGTTGACGTTCTCGCGGGCGGTCAGCGTCTCCTCCAGGGTGAGGCCGCCGATGACATTGCGCAGGGTGGTCACCGTGAGCTGCTCGATCGCCTGCAGCGGGTTGGCGATTTCATAGGTGGCCGAGCGCGGGTCGGTGATCGTGAAGTACAGCACCGTCTCGATGCCCACCACCACGTTGTCATCGGTGATCACCGACTGGGGCGCGAAGTTGACGACCTGCTCGCGCAGGTCCACCAACGGCTTGACCCGGTCGATGAAGGGCGTGATGATCGTGAGCCCGGGCTCGAGCGTGCGGCTGTAGCGGCCGAGCCGCTCGACCACTCCCGCGCGGGCCTGCGGAATCACGCGGATCGTGCGCGCGGCCGCGACGAGGAGGAACAGGACGACCACGGCTACGACGATGAGAGCGACCATTTGGGCGATTCCTTTCTCTTGCCTGCTGGGACTCAGCGCATCACGAGCATGCGTGCGAGCCTTAGTGCATCACGAGCGCCGTGGCGCCCCTTATTTCGACCACCTCGACACGCTCGCCGGCGTCGATCACCTCATCTGTGTCATAGCTGCGAGCGGTCCACACCTCGCCGCCGTCTATCTTCACGCAGCCCACGCCCTCATCGTTGGCGATCCGCTCGAGCACGATCGCGGGACGGCCGATCAGAGCGGCGGCGCCCGTGCGAATCGACGGAGGCAGCCGGCGGTGGCGGCGGGCCACCGGCCTGAGCGTCGCGAACACGATTCCCGAGGCGGCGACGAACACCAGGGTGCTCAGCAGAGCGCCGACGCCGAGCAGGCTGAGTACGGTGGCGATCGCAGCGCCAAGGGCGAACGGGGCCAGGTAGAAGCCCCCCTGATGCATCTCGCCGACACCCAGGATGCCCGCCGCCACCAACCAGATCACCCACACGTTCATAACCTGAGGTTATCCCTCGGCGATCATCGCGCGCGCGAAGTCCTCGGCGTCGAAGGGGCGCAGGTCCTCGACGGACTCGCCCACGCCGATCAGCTTCACCGGCAGCTCGAGCTCGCGCGCGATCGCCAGCGCGATGCCGCCACGGGCCGTGCCGTCCAGCTTGGCCAGCACGACGCCGGTCACCTGCGCCGTCTCGGCGAACAGCTTGGCCTGTCGCAGCCCGTTCTGGCCCGTCGTCGCGTCGAGCGTGAGCAGGGTCTCGTGTGGCGCGCCCTGCAGCTGGCGGGCAATGACCCTGCGCACCTTTCCGAGCTCGCCCATCAGATCGCCCTGGGTGTGCAGCCGCCCGGCGGTGTCGATGATGACCACGTCCACACCCCTGCTCCTGGCCTGGGCGATCGCCTCGAAGGCAACGGCGCCGGGGTCAGAGCCCTCGGGGCCACTCACGAACTCCGCGCCCGCCCGCTGCGCCCAGCCCTCGAGCTGCTCGCTCGCCGCCGCCCTGAACGTGTCCGCGGCCCCTAGGAGCACGCTGCGGTGAAGCTCGTTGTGCAGATGCCACGCGAGCTTTCCGACCGTGGTCGTCTTGCCGGTGCCGTTGACGCCGACCATCAGGATCACGGTTGGCTCAGCCCGGATGTCGATGCGCCCATCTCCGACCGTCGCCGTCTCGGCGAGCAGCCCGATCAGCCGCTCGCGCATGGCCTCACCGCCCTCGATGCCACCGTCGCGGGCTTCGGTCTCGAGCGTCTCCACCACCGACGCAGTTGTGCTCGCGCCGACGTCGGCCATGATCAGCGCCTCCTCCAGGCGTTCCCACGTCTGCTCGTCGAGCACTCCGAACAGCGTTGCCTGAATCTCTGAGCCGAGCGCCTGGCGGGTCTTGGCCATGCTCTCGCGCAGCCGGCGGAAGAAGCCGCCGCGGCGGGGACCGTCCCTCGGCTCCTCGCTCCCACCGGCGCTGGCCGCGGACCCTGGGCTGCGGGCCTCAGCGGTGATGAACAGATCGCTCCAGTCGCGCGCCACAGGCCGGGCGACGATACCAGCGGGCCGCTCAGGCCACCTCGGCGACCTCGGCGACCTCGGACCCCGCCGGGCGCTCCGCCGGCAGCCGCCGGGAGAGAACCTTCGAGACCCCGTCACCGCCCATGGACACGCCATACAACCAGTCCGCGGCCTCCATCGTGCGCTTCTGGTGGGTGATCACTATGAACTGCGCACGGTCGGAATAGCGGCGCAGCAACGTCAGGAAGCGGTCGAGGTTGAGGTCGTCCAACGCGGCCTCGACCTCGTCGAGAAGGTAGAACGGACAGGGCCGCGCCAGGAACACGGCGAACAGGAAGGCCAGCGCCGTCATCGACTTCTCGCCGCCCGACAGGAGCGACAGGCGCTTGCTGGACTTGCCGGCGGGGGTGATCTCGATCTCGACGCCGAGGAGCTCCTCCTGCTCGCCCGCCTCGAGCTCGGCCTCGGCCTCGGCGGCGGCCTCGATCGCATCGGCGTCGCGGGCCTCGGAACCGCCGTTCTTGGCGGCGTCCGCGGGCAGCGGCTGGCCGCCGAGCACCCCTCGCGGCGCCTGCTGTTCGCTGAGGAGCCGCAGCCGCCCCGAGCCGCCCGGGAAAACGTCGCGGGCGAGCTCCTCGAAGTTGCGTGCCGCCGCCTGAAAGGTCTCCTCGAAGGTCTCCTGGATCTGGCGATCGGTATCCCTGATCAGCGCACGGAGCTCGCGAAGCGCCGTCTCCAGATCCGCGCGCCGGCCCTCCATCTCCTCGACGTGGGCGACGGCCTCGGCGTACTCGTCCTGGGCCAGCGGATTGACCGGGCCGAGCTGCTCGCGCCTGCGCTCCAGGCGCTCCACGCGACCGAGCAGCGAGCGCGTCTGCTCCTCATCCAGGGCCTCGGCCGGCTCTGAGGAGTCGAGCCCGAGCCGCTCGGCGATGCTTGCCACCTCGAGCTCGGCCTCGCCCGCCTGGTCGCGCAGGCGCTGCGCGGCGACCTCGGCTTCGGTGACGAGCTCCCCGGCGGCGCGCAGCCGCGTCTGGATCTCCGCCTCCGCGCCGGCGCAGGAGCTCAGCTCGCCGGCAATCTCCTCGCCGGCGGCGCGATCGGCGCCGAGCTCCTGCTCGAACGCCGCAATCCGCTCGGCGACAGCCTCGGCGGCGTCGTTCAGTGCAGCGGCCAGACGTCTCGCCGAGGGCAGCAGCTCCGCGTCCGCGGAGTGCTGTGCGCGCAGCCGCTCGGCGCGATCGAGGCGCTCGGCCTGCTCACGCGCGACGTGCTCGGCCTGGCGGCGCTCGGCGGCGAGCTCGCCCTGCAGCTGGGCCCTGCGCACAGCCAGCGGCCCCTGCTCGGAGGCCGCTCGGCCCTGCTCGATCAGCCACTCGGTGCGCGCCTGGCGCTCGCCGGCCCGGGCGTGAGCGCGTTCAGCCTCTCCCAGCGCGACCTGTGCCTGCTCGCGAACCTCCTCGGCCGCTCGCACGCCCTTGAGCGCGTACTCGACCACGCCCCGGGCGACGCCCTCGGCCTGGGCGGCGACCTCCCCCGCCGCGGTGCGCCGCTCGCGCTCGTCGCGCCCGGCGATGATGCGCTCGACGCCGTCCACCAGCACGCGGCGAACCTCCTCCCAGGTGGTGGACCAGACGCTCCCCTCGCGCGCCTTCTCGACGAGCTCCTCGGCGCGCTCACGCGCCTGGCGGGCGAGCAGGAGCTCCCCGTCGAGCTCGGCAACCTGTGCCAGCTCTCGCTCGCGCGTTGCTTCGAGCTCGGCGGTCTCGACCTGCGTCTCGCGGGCGCGTCTGGCCTCGATCTCGGCCAGCTCGGCTTCGAGCACCGAGGCGCGAGCGCCGTTCAGCGCCTGCGCCGGCGGGCCTCCAGACTCCTCTGCGCCGCCCGGGCCGTGACGGCCGCTCGACTCGCTCAGCGCCTCGAGCTCCAGCGCCACCCGCTCGCGGCGGCGCTCGAGCGCCTGCACGCTCGCGCTCGCCTGCTCGGCGCGCATCTGCAGGCGATCTCGTGCCGAGCGCGCGTCATACACCCGCCGCGCGAGGGCGTCATGGCGCTGTGAGCGCTCCTGCAGCGCCCGCTCGGCGAGGCCCCGCCGGTTGACGGCGTCCCCGAGCTCGGATTCGATCCCGCTGCGCGCCTGCCGGGCGCGAGTCACATGGCCCTCGGCCTCGCCCAGCTGCTCGGTGCGCTCGCGCGACTGCTCGCGGGCGAGCTCCCAGCGAGCTTCGAGCGTCTGGCGCTCCAGGCGCCCGTGCAGCTCGGCGGCTTCAGCCTGGCGCTTGAGTGGGCGCAGGCGGGTGCGCGCCTCGCGCTCGACGTCGAGGGCACGGTCCAGATTCTCCTGTGTGCGCTCGAGCTTCAGCTGCGCGCGGCGCCTGCGCTTGCGGTGCTTGCCGAGCCCCGCCGCCTCCTCGATCAACAACCTGCGCTCGCGCGGCTTGGAGGTGACGATCTGCTCGACCCGCCCCTGGGAGATGACCGAGTGCGCCTCTTTGCCGAGACCCGTGTCCGAGAGCACCTCGACCACGTCGCTCAGCCGGCAGCGGGCGCCGTTCAGCCAGTAGGAGCCGTCGCCCGTGCGGTCCAGCCGCCGCACGATCGATATCTCACTCAGCGGCAGCCGCACGGTGCCGTCGGAGTTGTCGAGCACGATCTCCACCTCGGCCGCGCTGCGCGCCTGCACCCCCTGTCCTCCGCCGAAGATGACGTCCTGCATCGACTGGCCGCGAACGGCCAGCGGCGACTGCTCGCCCATCGCCCACAGCACCGCGTCGGTTACGTTCGACTTGCCCGAGCCGTTGGGGCCCACGACCACGCTCACCCCTGGGCCGAAGTCCAGGCAGGTGCGCTCGGGAAAGGACTTGAAGCCCTTGAGCGTGAGCGACTTCAGGTGCACGCCATGCTCGCTCCCGGCGTCGGCCTCGGCCCGGACATCAGGCCTCGAGCGCCTCGACCGCTTCGCGCGCGGCCTCCTGCTCGGCATGCTTCTTGCTGCGGCCGCTGCCGCTTCCTAGATCCCGCCCGTCGACGCGCGCGACCACCACATAGGTACGTTCGTGCGGCGGACCGTTCTCGCCGGCGATCTCGTAGCTCACCCCTGTGCCGCGCTGCGCCAACAGCTCCTGCAGCGCGGACTTGAAGTCCACCGGGTGCTCGAGCGCCTGCTCGATCTCCGGCCTGAACGCCTCCACAACCGCCTCGGCGGTGCGCTCGTAGCCGGCGTGCAGGTAGCAGGCGCCGATCACCGCCTCGATCACGGAGGCGAGCACGCGCTCGGTCCCCACCAGCGCCGCCACGCTCTCCTGGACGCCCGGGGGCGCGGCGGCACGCAGGCGCCCGGGCAGCGCCAAGCGCTCGGCCACCGCCCGGCAGGAGACCCCGGAGACGGCCTGGGCGCGGATCTTGGTGAGTCGCCCGGCGCCGAAGCGCTCGGCCTCCAGGCGCGGATACAGGTGCGTGGTCACGGCCAGTGCCAGCACGCTGTCCCCCAGGAACGCAAGCCGCGCGTAGGAGTCGCTGCGCCGCTCGCTCCACGAGGCGTGGGTGAACACCTGGCGCGCGAGATCCTCGGGCAGGTACTCCAGCAGCTCCGCGAGCAGCTTCATCGCTCCACATCGGCTGTCCCCGGCTGGTGGGCGAGCACGAACTCGACGGCCTGCCCAACAGTGAGGATCCGGGCCGCCTGATCGTCGGACATGCGCACACCGTAAGTGTCCTCGAGCTCCTGCACCAGCGTATACAGATCGAGCGAATCCGCCTCGAGGTCCTCCTTGAAGCGGGTGTCCGAGGAGATCGCTGCGGGCGCGACGTCCAGCTCGTCCGCGAGGTGAGCCTGTACCAGGGCGAACACCTCATCGCGGCCGTGCGCGCTCATCGGCAGAGGCGCGCGAGCGCGCGCGCGAGCCGGGCCGGCTGGGGCGTGGGCGACTGCCACGCTGTGGGGGGCGCAGGTTGGCGGTTCATTCTGTCTGGCGCAGGCTAGCGGCCGGCTCGGACGCGGGCACGCTCCTGAGGGCGTCCGCCTCACCGAGGGCCCGATGGGTCTGTCCCACGATGTCCTCGCGTGCGCCCCGCTCGGCCCGGACGATCGCCTGGGCGAAACCGGCCCGCCGGAAGCGCCCATGGGGGACGACCCCGAGGCTGCGCAACCCGAGCAGATAGGCGCCCCCGTTAGCTTCTGGATCGATCTCCTCGCGAAAGCCCCTGAGCGCCCCACGCAGGAGCGCGCCGCCGAGCTTCGCGCGCGTCGAGGACATCGCCGCGGCCCTGACGGCGCCGAGCATCGTCTGGGAGACCCCCTCCATCAGCTTCAGGGCGATGTTGCCGGTGAAGCCATCGGTGACGATCACGTCCGCGACCCCCTCGACGACGTCGCCACCCTCCACGTTGCCGACGAACTGGAAGGCGGGGTTCTGCGTCCTCGCTCGCTCGAGCAGCTCGGCGTGAGCGTCCATCACCAGCCTGTTCCCACGGTCGGACTCGGCGCCGTTGGACAGCAGCCCGACGCGTGGACGCTTGACTCCGAGCACGACCCGCGAGAGCGCCGCGCCCATGAACGCGAACTGCACGAGATGCTCGCGCCGGGCCTCCACGCTGGCGCCAACGTCCAGCAATGTGACCGGCCAGCGTGGAATCGGCAGGGGAATCGCCAGGGCCGGGCGGTAGATGCCGCGGGCACGCTTGATGTTGAACGTGCCGGCGGCGAGCGCGGCCCCCGTTCCGCCGGCACACACGAGCGCCTGCGCCCTGCCGGCCGCGACGGCGCTCGCGGCCTGCACGATCGATGCATGCGGGGTCGTCCGCGCGGCACTGACCGGGTCGGGGCTCTTGGCGATCGACACGGGCGCGTCCACGATCTCGACGCCCTCGCCCGGGTCGCCCAGCTGCTCTGCGGGCCCGAACAGGATCACGCGCACGCCCTCGCCCGCGGCGATCGCCGCACCCGCCGCGACCTCGGCGGGACCCAGGTCTGAGCCGTTGCAGTCGACCGCGACCACCGGCCGTTGCTGAGCCTCGGTGCGGACGGGCGAGAAGGTGCCCGCTTGAGCCACGTCCCCGCTACTCGTCGTGCTCGTGCTCGTGCTCGTGGCGGTGCGCGTGGGGCGCCACGACCTCCCGGCCCGCGTAGGTGCCGCACACCGGGCATACACGATGGGGTCTGCGGGGGCTGTGGCACTGGGGACACGCGTTGAGCGCGGGCGTGCCGATCTTGTGCTGCGAGCGGCGCTTGGCGGTGCGGCTGTGGGATTGCTTTTTCTTGGGGACTGCCATTCCGAGCAGTAGGCTACCAGCCCGCTGAGTCCCTACTCGAGCTTCAGCTCGCTCAGCTTCGCCCAGCGGCGATCGGGCTCGGAGGCGTGATGGTGCCCCGGCGGCGCCTGGTTCAGATCGGCCGCGCACACCGGGCACAGGCCCTGGCAGTCCTCGCGGCAGAGCACCTTGACAGGCGCCGCCAGGGCGAACGCGTCGCGCGCCCATGTCGCCAGGTCGAGCACCTCGTCGCGAACGTAGGGGGATTGCAGCTCCTCGCCGCCGCCGGGCCTGTCGACCTCGCGGCTCTCCACCTCGACGCTCGGCGCCGCGCCATTCAGGCAGCGCATGCAGGGGCCCTCGAGCGCCGCCGTGAAGCGCAGAGACAGCGCATAGCCTCCGCCCATCATCCGCGAGACCTGCAGTTCGACCGGGACACGCGCCGGCGAGGCGGCATACGGCTCGCCGCCCAGCAGCAGCGGCTCGATGCGCACGTCGAGCTCGAGCCGGCGCCCCTCGCCGGCGCTCAGCCGCAGCCCGGCGAGATCGAAATCGTGGGTGTCTGCCGCCATGCTCCTCAGGCTAGCGACCGAATGGCTGAGCCTTCAGGCCTCGAGCTCGCGCTTGAGAACCTTGCCTGTGGAGTTGCGCGGCAGCCTCTCCAGGAAGACCACCTCGCGGGGAACCTTGTAGCGGGCGAGGTTCCGCTTTACGTATTCCTGCACCGCGCGCTCGCTCAGCTCGGCGCCCTTGCGCGCCACCACGAAGGCCTTCAGGCGCTGGCCGAACTCCTTGTCGCTGACGCCCACGACCGCGGCCTCCTCGATCTTGCGGTGCTTCGCCAGCAGGTCCTCGACCTCGCGCGGGAACACGTTCTCCCCGCCGCTCACGATCATCTCGTCGTCGCGCCCGTCGACGAACAGCCGCCCTCCCCCATCGAAGCGACCCATGTCGCCCGTGCTCATCAGGCCGGCGACCATCTCCTTGCTGCCGCCGTCGGTGTAGCCCTCGAACATCATCGTGTTGCCGACGAAGATCCTGCCGCGCTCGCCGGGCTTGACCTCGTGGCCGTCCGCGTCGAGCAGCTTGACGACCGTGCCCATCGGCGGGCGCCCGGCGGTGCCGGGCGCCGCGCGCATGTCCTGCGGGGTTGCGATCGTCGCCCAGGCGACCTCTGTTGAGCCGTACAGGTTGTAGAGCACGTCGCCGAACGCGTCCATCGCCCGGGTCGCCAGCTCACCGGGCAGAACCGACCCGCTGAGGGCGATCACGCGCAGCGCGTGCAGGTCATAGCGCGCGATCGCGGCCTCGCCGAGATCCAGTATCCGCTGCAGCATCACGGGCACGAGCACGAGCGCGCTGGCCCGGTGCTGGGCGACCGCCCTGAGCGTCTCCTCGGGCTCGAACTTTCTGCGCAGCACGAGCGTCGAGCCCAGCGGCAGCGCGAGGTTGAAGTGGGCAAACCCCCACGAGTGGAACATGGGCGCGGCGATCATCGTCGTCTCACCCGCCTTCAGCGGGATCTTCGAGAACAGCGCCGCCGCCGGTTCAAGCGAATCCGAGGGGGTCCGCGGGGCGCCCTTGGGCGTACCGGTGGTGCCCGAGGTGAGCAGCACCACGCGCCCGCGCTCGAGCGGAGGGCTGAGCTCGGAGTCATCCCCGCGGGAGATCAGCGCCTCGAGCTGCGGATCCGAGCCCGCGGGCGCACCGTCGCCGGGCGTCTCCCCGTCGCTCCACGCCACGAAGCGCAGCTTGTCGGCCGCCCCGTCGCTCACGAGCGCGGCGAACTCCTCGTCGTAGATCACGGCGACCGGGCCTTCGCGCTCGATCACGTCGGTGATCTGGGGGGCCGCGAACGCCGTGTTCAGATACAGCAGGCCGGCCCCCAGCTTGGAGCATGCAACCGTCGCCTCGACGAATCCGCGGTGGTTGCGGCACATGATCGCCACGCCGTCCTTTTCCCCGATCCCGGCCCTTGAGAGCTCGCGGGCCAGGGCGTTCGTGCGCCTGTGCACCTCCGCGAACGTGAGGGTTCCGCGCTCGTCCACGATCGCGATCCGGTCCGGGTGGCTGATCGCGCCGCCCGCGTATGCGCCTGAGGACGTGGGCCCCCAGCGGCGCAGCTGGCCGAGCGAGCGCACCACCCTGTCCGGGCGCACCGGGCGCATCATGCCCGTGTCCAGCAGCGTCTTTGCGATCTGCAGCCGGTGCCTGGCCTCTTTGGCGTCCATCGCTTTAGCTGACCCTACCCCAAAGCTCGGGAGCTGATGCCATGGGCGTACTGCGGTGCGCTAACCGACTTCGGCCGGTTCGTCCTTCCCCTGCAGGCGCTCACGGCCGCGCTGGACGGCGGCGATGAACTTCGACAGGTTCACCTCGAGCGTGTTGAGGATCTCATCCGCGTAGTCCTCGGCGCCAAGCCGGATCTCCCGCTCACGGGCGCGGGCGTCCTCGACGATGTCCTCGGCGGCGCGCTCGGCCTGCTTGGTCACCTCCTCCTCGCCGACGAGCCGCTCCTGGCGCTCGCGCGCATCCTTGATGATCCGCTCGGCCTCCTTCTTGGCCTCGGCGAGCATCTCCTGGCGCTCCTTGACGATCCACCGCGCCTGCTTGATCTCCTCCGGGATGGTCGCGCGCATCTGATCGAGGATGTCGTAGATCTCCTCCTTGTCGACCCGCACCTGATCGGTCAGGGGAACGGGCTTGGCGTTGTGCACCAAGTCGTCGAGCTTGTCTATGAGTACGAGGACATCCATCTAGCGATCCATTTCGTCAGCGCCTGAGCTCTTCCTGCAAGCGTACGGCGACCTCGTCGGGGACGAGATCGTCGATCCTGCCTCCGAACGTCGCGAGCTCCTTGACGCCGCTGGAGGATAGAAAACTGTACTGCGGGCTTGCCATCAGGTAGACGGACTCTATCTGGGGATCCTGGCGGCGGTTGAGCTGATTCATCTCGAGCTCGTACTCGAAGTCCGAGATCGCTCGCAGCCCCTTGACGATCGCCTTGGCGCCAACCTTCCTGGCGAACTCGACCACGAGCGTCGAGAAGGGCTCGGCGCGCACCCTGTCGAGCTCGGCGATGGAGCGCTCGATGAAGCCCATGCGCTCCTCGATGCCGAACAGCGCCTTGTCCTTGCGCACCGAGCGATTGACGACCGCCACCACGACTTCGTCATACAGGTTCGCCGCGCGGCGGATGACGTCCAGGTGGCCGTTGGTGATCGGGTCGTAAGACCCCGGGCACACGACTATCGACTTCTCAGATTGGGTCATTGATGCCGGTGGATTCGGATCGAAGTGTCGCCATAGCGCCTGTCCTGTTCGACCTCCATCTGGAGTTCCAGCGGCGCTCGCCGATCGCTCTCGACGACGACGCGCGCGGCGGGCGAGAGCAGCGACGGCAGGACCAGCGAGAGCTCGGGTCCCAATTTGTGCGCCTGCCCGTATGGAGGGTCGATGAAGATGAGATCGTATGTCTCTTCGCGAGTCCGTGCACTCCGCAGCGCCCTGAGCGCGTCCGCGCGCCGCACCTCGGCGGCGATCGGCTCGATGGCGAGGGCGGCGAGATTGTCCCTCAGAGCCCTCACCGAGCCCGCGTCGCGCTCGACGAAGACCACCCGCGCGGCGCCTCTCGACAGCGCCTCGACGCCAAGCGCGCCGCTTCCGGCGAACAGGTCGAGCACGCTCGCGGCCTGCACGTCTCCCAGCATCGCGAACAGTCCCTCCCTGACCCGGTCGGAGGTGGGCCTCGTGACCCTGCCCCTCGGCGCCTTCAGGCGCCTGCCGCCGAGACGCCCCGCGATCACCCGCATACCCACCACCGTAGGGGTTCCGCCGCCGCGGCGGCGGGCCCGCGGGGCTAGGCCGGGATCGGCGTGAGCGCCTGGGCGCCGAACCTCCGCTCGAGCTCATCGCCGAGCAGCGCATGCTCGGGGGACGCAAGCGCCGGGTCGGCCGCGACGATCGCCTCCGCCTGCGCGCGCGCCCGCTCGAGCAACTCGGCGTCCTCGGGCAGGCTCGCCACGGTGAACTGGCCGAGCCCGGACTGGCGGGTTCCCACCAGCTCGCCCTCCTTGCGCAGCCCCAGGTCGATCTCTGCCAGGCGGAAGCCATCGGCGTGCTCCACCAGCGCACGCAGCTTCACCGAATCCGCCGAGGCGGCGCCTTTGACCAGAAAGCAGCTGGCGCGATGCTGTCCTCGCCCGACCCGCCCGCGCAGCTGGTGAAGCTGGGAGATCCCGAAGCGCTCGGCGTTCTCAACCATCATCACGGTCGCATTGGGGACGTCGATGCCGACCTCGACGACGGTCGTCGCCACCAGCACGTGGGCCTTGCCGGAGGCGAACGCGGACATGGCCTGCTGCTTCTCGCGCGGTCGCATGCCGCCGTGGAGCAGCACCAGCTCGTAGCCGGAAAGCTCGCCGTCGCGCAGGCGCTCGAGCTCGGCCGTGGCCGCGCGCTGGGTGCCCTGCACCTCCCCGCCGGCGCCCGCCGGGAGCCCGGCGCCGGGCTCCTGCGAGCCGGAGGGCTCCTCCACCAGGGGGCACACGACGTAGGCCTGCCGGCCCGCCTTCAGCTGCTCACGCAGCTCCTCATACGCGCGCTCGCGCCCGCCCTGCCCCTCCACCAGGCGAGTGTCGATCGGCTGCCTGCCCGACGGCAGCTCGCGCAGGCTGCTCGAATCCAGGTCACCGTACCCCGCCAGGGCGAGCGTTCGCGGGATCGGCGTGGCGGTCATGTGCAGCATGTGCGGCGGATGGGCGGGCTGCCGCTCGGCGAGCGCCGCCCGCTGGCGCACCCCGAACCGGTGCTGCTCGTCGACCACCGCGACCGCGAGCGAATCGAAGCGGACGTCCGGCTCGATCAACGCGTGCGTCCCCACGATCAGCGACAGCTCGCCGCTGTGAAGCTTGCCGAGCGTGTCCTCGCGGCGGGCGGCCGGGGTTGAGCCGGTGAGCAGTGCGAGCGTCACGGGCTCGGCGCCGATCAGCCGCTGAAGCGTCGCGAAGTGCTGCTCGGCGAGCGTCTCGGTGGGAGCCATCAGCGCCGCCTGGAGGCCGTGCTCGACGGCGCGCAGCATCGCATACAGCGCAACCACGGTCTTGCCGCTGCCGACCTCCCCCATCAGCAGCCGCTGCATGGCGCGGGGCTGGGCCAGATCCTCGCCGATCACCTCGATCGCCGTCCGCTGGTCGCCCGTCAGGGCGAACGGCAGTCCACCCTCGAGCCAGCGGGCGCTGAGCGACGACTGCGCGGCGAGCGCGTGGGCGCCGCGGCGCGCCCTGCGCGCGGCACGGCGGCGCAGAAACACGAGCTGCGTCAGCAGGAGCTCATCGAAGGCGAGCCTGCCCCGTCCGGCCTCCGGGTCGCTCTGATCCCGGGGGAAGTGCATGGCCGCCAGCGCGCCCGCCCTGTCGGGCAGCCCCTCGGCCACCCGCATGGCGGCCGGCAGCATCTCTGTCACGTCCCGGAGCGCACCGCTGAGGCCCTGCACGAGGGTGAGGATCTGCGTCGAGGAGACGCCCTCGGTCGCGGGGTAGTGGGCGACCGCGCCGCTCGCGTCACGGTCACCGGCGCCGTCCCTGCCCTCCGCGGCGGGAACGGGCGAGCCGGCGGCGGGGTCCGAGCTGAGGGCGTGGTGGGAGACGCGGAAGCCGCCCCTGGCCTCGGCCTTGCCGTGCAGAAGCAGGCGGGTGCCCGGCGGATAGCGCTTCAGCAGCCAGGGCTGGTTGAAGAAGGTCGCGCGCATGCTGCCGGTCTGATCGAGAACCGTCGCCTCGACCAGCGGGCGCATCCCGCGCCGGCGCACCGGCCTCATGGCTATCGCGCCGACCTGCACCGCCACGGTTGCCTGCTCGCCCGCCCGCAGGGCGGCCACCGTGCGGGTCTCGCGGCTGGCGGTGGGCAGATGCTCGAGCAGCTCACCGACGGTGTGCAGCCCGAGCGCGCCCAGACCGTCGAGCGTCTTCGCGGAGGTCACCGCAAGCGGAGCTCCTAGACGCGAGGGCCGCGGCCAGCGCACGGGCGCCGCGATCAGCTCGCCTCTGCTCAGGCCTTGGCGGGAGGCGAAGGCATGCGCCGCCGCCGGTGGAAGCTGACCCGCTGAGGAGCACGCCGGGGCCGGCGCGTGGGTCTCGGTCGCGGGCATTCGACGAGCCATCATGATCGGCGGGGCGGTCGTAACCGCGGGATCCCGGGCCGGGCGCTACTCGGCGCTCAACAGCCACCAGTAGGCCGGCTGGCCGCCGTGACGCAGCTCGAGCTCGACGTCGCCGTTGACCATCGCCTCGATGTCTCCCAGGCGAACGGGAGCCTCCTGGCCGGCGAGCACGGAGATCAGCTCCGGTGCGCCCGAGCCGTTGGCGCCCTGGGCGAGCGCCTTGAGGACCGCCCGCAGCGTCTCGGAGGGCTCACCCCAGGCCAGCACCTGATCGTCCACGAAGCCCACGGCCTCCCCGCGCCGGAAGCGCCCCTGGGTGTCGTCGCGCGCGGCCGGCGCCACGGCGCCGGTGCGAACGCGTGCGAGCGCCTCGTTGAGCGCCCGCGCGTTCTCCTCGACCGAGCGCTCGGGCGCGAGCGCCACCGCTGCGAGAAGGCCGGCCTGCTGGCTGGTGGTGGGCGACACGTGCACCTGCTTGTCCGAGAGCTCGGCCGCCCGCTCGGCGGCCATGATCACGTTGGCGCTGTTCGCCAGCACCACCACCTCCTCGGCCGGGACCTCGTGGATGCCGGCCAGCAGGTCGTAGGTCGAGGGGTTGAGCGTGGGGCCGCCGTCGATCGTATGCACGCCGAGCTCGCGGTACATCTCGGCCAGCCCGTCCCCGCTGACCACGGCGACCGCGCCGCAGCGCAGGCGCGCACCGCAGGGGGCGGGAATGGCCGCGGCGAGCCCGCCGCCGGATCGCTCGCCGGCGGGCGATCCGGCGCCATCGCCGCCGGCTCCCGCGGCGTGGCGCAGGCGCTCGTCGCGCTGTGCCAGCTGCAGGTGCATGTCCGCTACGTCAAGGCGCGAGACCTCGCCGGCCCCGGCGAACACCGCGGTGGCAGGCTCGGGCTCGTCGGTGTGCAGATGCACCTTCAGGGTGGTGCTGTCGCCGACGACGAGGACCGAGTCGCCCAGCGCCTCGAGCGGCGCGATGAAGCGGCCGGCGCTCAATCCTCTGCCGGTGACCGCGAAGTTGGTGCAGAAGCGATAGGTGCTCGAGCTGTGCTCGGGGTGGTGGATGCGCGCGGGGGCATGATGGTCGAGCTCGGGCGGGTCATCGCCGCGCAGGGCCGCGACCACCCCGGCGAAGATGATCGTCAGGCCGTAGCCGCCCGCGTCCACGACGCCGGCGTCGCGCAGCGCGGCCAGCAGCTCGGGACCGCGCTTCACCGAGTCCTGGCCGGCGTCCACCGCGCTGGCCAGCGCCGCGGCGATCGCGGCATCCTGCACGCTCTGCTCGGTGGCAGGCCCCAGGCGCGGGTTCTCGGGGCTGTGTGCCACGTCGGTGACGATCTTGTGGGCCATCTCGCGGGCCACGGTCAGGATCGTCCCCTCGGCCGGATCGCGCACTGAGGAGTAGGCGCGGTCGGCCGCGTTCGCAAGCGCCGCGCCGATGAGGGTGGCGTCGATCAGCTGGCCCGGCCTCGAGACGAGCTCCTCCGCCGCGCCGCGGATCAGCTGGGAGAGGATCACCCCGGAGTTGCCCCTGGCGCCCAGAAGCGCGGCGCGGGCGACCGACTGCACGATCTCCTCGCGCCCGATCTCGTCGATCGTGCGCTGGCCGTCGGCGCCCTGAAGGCGATCGAGCTCGTCGAGCACGGCGCGCAGCGTGAGCGCCATGTTGTCGCCCGTGTCCCCGTCGGCCACGGGAAACACGTTGAGGTCGTTGACCTCCTCGCGACGCGATTCCAGATGCGCGAGCGCCCCCGCCACGGCGATGCGAAAGCGCAGGAGGTTGGTATCCGTCACGACGACACTAGAAGCGGCTCAGAGAGCCTTTGTGACCTTTCCCGCTTTCAGGCAGCGTGTGCACACGTACACGCGCCGGGGCGCCTTGCCCACGAGGATCCTGACCTTCTGCAGGTTCGGATCGAAGCGCCGCTTGGTCGCAACCATCGAGTGGCTGCGGCTGTTACCGAACGCCGGTCCCTTGCCGCAGCTGTGACATACCTTGGCCATGGTGTCGCCGAGTCTAGATGATCTGTTGATGAGGACCCTTGTCGGGGTCCGCTGCCTCACAGCCCGCTTCAGGCTCCGATCTGCCCCCGCAGCCCCGCCATCTTAAGCACGACCTCGGCGGCGTGGCGGCCCTGGTCGCGCTTGCCGCCGCCGGCGCGCGCCAGCGCCTGCTCCATCGTCTGGCAGGTGAGCACGCCGAATGCGCAGGGCACGCCCGTGTCCAGCTGAACCTTCATCAGGCCGCTTGCGACCTCCGCGCAGACGAAGTCGTAATGGTCTGTCTCGCCGCGGATCACGGCCCCCAGGCTGACCACACCGGCAAAGCGCCCCGACCGGGCCGCGTAGCTCGCCGCCAGCGGCAGCTCGAAGGCGCCCGGCACGTCGAACACCTCGACGTGGGGATGGTCCGCATCGGCGAACGCCGCCCTCGCGCCTCTCAGCAGCCGCTCGGCCAGATCCTCATAGAAGCGGCCGACGGCGATCGCGAAGGAGCCGCTCACCGCTCGTGGAGCCCCTCGTCGCGTTTGCGCTCGGAGTCCAGGAGCTCCTCGTCCAGGTTCAGGCCCTGATGGTGCAGCGTATGTCCCATCCTCTGCGCCTTCGTGCGCAGATACGCCTCGTTGTGCACGTTGGGAGCGTGCTCGATCGGGATCTGCGCGCTGACCGACAGCCCATAGCCCTCCAGTCCCTTGATCTTCTTGGGGTTGTTGGTGAGGATGCGGATCGAGCTGAGACCCAGGTCGGCGAGGATCTGGGCGCCGATCCCGTAGTCGCGCAGGTCCGCGGGCAGACCGAGCCGCTCGTTCGCTTCGACGGTGTCGAGACCGTCCTCCTGCAGGCGGTAGGCGCGCAGCTTGTTCAACAGGCCGATCCCGCGACCCTCCTGGGAGAGGTACAGAAGCACCCCCTCGCCCTCGCGCTCGATCATCGCGAGCGCCGAGGACAGCTGCTCGCCGCAGTCGCAGCGCAGCGAGTGGAAGACGTCGCCCGTGAGGCACTCCGAGTGGACCCTCACGAGCACGTCGGGCTGGCCGGAGACGTCACCCTTGACGAGCGCGACATGGTGCTTGTCGTCGACGAGCGGGCGGTAGCCGACCGCCTGGAACTCCCCGAAGCCGGTGGGCAGCGCCGTTGAGACGACGCGTTCGACGAGCTTGTCGTGGCGCCGGCGATAGGCGATCAGGTCCGCAACGGTGATCATGCGCAGCTCGTGTCGCAGGCAGTAGTCGACGAGATCGGGCACCCGGGCCATGGTGCCGTCGTCGTTCATCACCTCGCAGATCACGCCCGCCGGGTTCAGGCCCGCCAGCCGCGCCAGATCCACGGCCGCCTCGGTCTGACCGGCGCGCTCGAGGACGCCGCCGGCACGACTCTTCAGGGGGAAGACGTGGCCCGGCTGAACCAGGTCGAAGGGCCTGCTCTCCGGATCGATGGCGACCTGGATGGTGTGGGCCCGATCGTGCGCGGAGATGCCGGTGGTGACGCCCTCGCGCGCCTCGACCGAGACGGTGAAGGGAGTCTCGAACGCCGACTCGTTCTTGGCCGCCATGAGGTCGAGCCCGAGCTCGTCGCAGCGCTCGGGGGTCAGCGACAGGCAGATCAGCCCGCGCCCCTCCTTGGCCATGAAGTTGATCGCCTCGGGGGTGGCGAACTGCGCCGCCAGCGTGAGGTCGCCCTCGTTCTCGCGGTCCTCGTCGTCGCAGACGACGACCATCCTGCCCTGCCGGATCTCGTCGATCGCCTCCTCGATCGTTGCGAATGCGGTGGTGGTCGTTCTGGGCTCGCTCATGCTCTTGCCTCCATCAGCCTCTCCACCTGCTTGGCGACGATGTCGACCTCGATGTTGAGCAGAGCACCTTCTCCAATCCCTCCCAGGTTGGTGCGCTTGAGCGTCTCGGGAATCAGTGAGACGGCAAAGCCTCCTTCGAGCAGCGCGCTCACCGTAAGGCTAACGCCGTCGAGCGCCACCGAGCCCTTCTCGACCAGGTAGCGCTCGAGGTGGGGCTCGATGCGGATCTCGAGGACCCGCGCAAAGCCCTCCTCGCGGACCGCTGAGACGGTGCCCGTCCCGTCCACGTGGCCCTGCACGATGTGCCCGCCCAGGCGCTCGCCGGCGCGCAGCGGCAGCTCGAGGTTCACCGGCGCCCCCGCGCTCAGCCCCCCCAGCGAGGAGCGCTCGAGCGTCTCGGTCATCGCCTCGGCCCGGAAACCCCGATCGCGGACGGCGGTGGCCGTGAGGCACACACCGTTGACGGCGATGGAGTCGCCCTCGGTCAGCTCTCCCGCGAGCTCCGCGCGGATCTCGAGTGAGGCGCCCACCCCGTTCTGCTCGAGCGCGCTGACGCTGCCCACCTCGGCGATCAGTCCCGTGAACACCCGGCCGCGCTCCTCACCACTCGCGCAGGCGGGCGGAGACCAGCAGATCCTCGCCGACGTTCGAGCTCTCGAACGTGAGCGCGTGCAGGGCCTCTGAGATGCGCTCCACGCCCTTGCCCTCCAGCGGGTCGCGGGCGGCTGACCCGCCCAACAGGAGCGGCGCGAGGAACAGCCGGATCTCGTCGATCTCACCGGCATCGAGGAATGCGCCGGCGAGGTGCGGGCCGCCCTCGAGCAGCACCGAGGTGACGCCCTGGGCTCCCAGCTGGTCGAGCCCCGAGCGCACCCGCGCCGGCTCGTTTTCGCCGGTGGCCACCACCACCTGCACGCCCGCGGCCTCCAGGGCGTCGGTGTCCGCGCGGGCGGCGGCCCTCGAGACCACCACGGTGAGCGGGATCTCTGCGGCCGCGACCACGAGCTGGGACGTCGGCGGCAGGCGCGCGAGGGAGTCGAACACGACCCGCCGCGGCTGGCCCTTGAGCTGGGCGGGCGGGCCGTCCGGGCGGGCCGTCAGCTGGGGATCGTCCGCGAGCGCCGTGCCGATGCCGACGACGACGGCGTCGACCGAGGCGCGCCAGCGATGGGCGAGCTCGCGGCTGTCCTCGCCTGAGATCCACTTGGAGTCCCCGGTGCGGGTGGCGACCTTGCCGTCGAGCGTCATCGCCGACTTGAACAGCACCCACGGGCGCCCGACGCGGGCGTGCTTGCGGAAGGCCTGGTTGAGCAGGCGTGCGCTCGCCGCGAGCTCGCCGTCGGCGATTACCACCTCGACGCCCTCGTCGCGCAGGATGCCCAGCCCGCGACCGGAGGCCTTCTCGGTGGGGTCGTCAGAGGCGATCACCACGCGGGCGATGCCGGCCTGCAGGATCGCCTCGGTGCATGGTGGGGTCTTGCCCTCGTGGCAGCACGGCTCGAGCGAGACATACAACGTCGCGCCGCTCAGATCCTCCAGCCCGCAGGCCTCGATCGCGTTGACCTCCGCGTGCAGCCCGCCGAAATCTTCGTGCCAGCCCTCGCCGAGGGTCTCGCCGTCGCGCGCCACGACAGCGCCCACGACGGGATTGGGCTTGACGGCGCCGAGGCCCCTGCGGGCGAGCTCGATGGCCCGTGACAGGTGGACCTTGTCTGTGTCGGTGCAGACGGACATGTCTGACCAGAATATCCCCGTACAGAACTCTTTCGGAATTTCCGGAATTCCGTCAGGAGCGGCAGCGCCCGCCCCGCAGCCGGTAGATGGTCATGGTGGGCCCCGGGCGCTGATATGCGAGCGGGTAGTAGTCGAAGCTCCAGTCGAAGCCGAACGCGACCGGGCGCGCGGAGCGAGCGTAGGGGGAGGCTTCGAAGACGACTTCGCCCTGCCGCTGCAGGGCGCGGTAGTAGGCCACCGCCAGCGGCACCGCCTTCGGGTCCGCGAACGCCCGCCCGGATTGCGTTGAGCCGCGCACGACGAAGCAGTAGCCGCGGCGCTCGTAGTAGCCGATCAGCGCCGGCGCGAGCGTGCGCTCGTATTCCTCGATGCCCACCACCCGCCGGGAGCTTGGGTCAAGCGCGCCCCCGGGGGAGATCACCGACACCAGCGAGTAGTACTTGCGCCAGCGCGTGGCCCACCCGTCGGGCGCGACCGGCTCGACCACGATCGGGGTCCCTGCCGGGATGTTCCCGACCATCCATGCCCGCGTGAGCGCGCGGGTGTCGGCGCGCGAGAGGACGACGTCGGAGTGGACGCTGTAGAGGAGCCCCGGTGCGCACAGCAGCAGGGTGACGGCGGCGACCAGGGCGATGCGAAGGCCCCGCTCGCGCACGCCCCCGGAACGGTTTCCGAGGCGGCGGGCGACCGCTCCGGCGAACAGCAGCGCGAAGATCGCCGCCAACAGGCACAGGATCGGGAAGATCGGCAACAGCCAGCGGCCGAAGTAGCGGCCCTGAAGGCCCATGAACGCGAGGAACAGCAGCGGGGCGGGCACGAGCAGCCAGCCCAGCCGGGGCTGCCATCGCCACACGGCAAAGGCGCCGGCGAGCGCAGCGAGCGCGGGCGCCCAGCCGAGGGCCCAGGTGAGCGACCACAGGTAGTAGAGGACCCCGCCCTGTTTGGGAGCGCCCAGCTTGCCCTGGGCTTCGGCGGACAGGGTCGACTGGTGCACCAGTTCTGAGTGAAAGGCGCTGTAGTCGAGCACCGCGTAGGGGTTCGCAACAAGGAAGGCGATCAAGCTCGCGCCCGCCGCGATCGCGATCCCGCCGAGCGCGCGCCTGCCGGCGCCGGGCTCACCCTCCAGGTATCGCAGAGCCACCGCGGCGATCAGCACCACGACCACGATCCCGGCCGTGTACTTGCTCGCGCAGGCGAGGCCCAGCCCGATGCCCGCCACCAGGTAATCGCGCGCACGGCCTTTGCGCAGCACGCCGGCAGAGCCGAGCAGCGACAGCGTCACCGGCGCGAGCGTGGGCACGTCGTTGAGCGCGAGGTGGGCGTAGAAGACCGGCAGGAATGCGACGGCCTCGATGGCCGCCGCGAGCAGCCCGACGGCGCGGCCCGCGAGGCGCGCGCCGGTGGCATACAGAAGCCACAGCGCGGCCACGCCGAGCACCGCCGTGGCGACGCGCGCGAGCGTGTAGACGTCGGTGGGGTGGTTTGCGAACGCGTGCACCACCTGCCTGCCGCTGCCGTAGGCGAGGGCCAGCAGGAAGTGCAGCACGTAGGTGAAGGCCGGCGGGTTGGCGAAGTAGTGCGGGTTGAGGCTGTGGTGTTCGAACATCGCGACGGCGCGCGGCAGGAAGTGGTCCGCCTCGTCGGCGTTGTAGGCGTAGGGCAGCCCCTGCTGGACGCCCCACAGGCGCAGGGCGAGGCTGCCGATGAGAATGCCTGCCAGCGCGGGCCAGGCCCAGCGGCGGGGGATCTCAGCAGTTGGCATAGACCGCGTAGTAACGGCTCGTGTAGATGCGTCTGAAGCCGCTCTGCGGGACCTGGTCGCGGGGATCGTCGCCGACGTCGACGATCGCCTCGACGAACACCGCACTGCCCAGCGGATACACCGCCACGCTGCCCCGGCGCAGCCGGTCCTCCAGCGTGTGCGAGCGCTTGGCGACGTCGGCGCGCGCCTGGCTGCGCGCGACGATGTCGTGCTGGCCGACGCTGTCGAGGATCCAGCGGGCGTCGGGGATCAGCTTGTTGTTGGGCAGCGACACGAGCGGACAGCGTTTGAGCACGCGCTTCACGCGGGGGTTCGCCAGGGCGACCGCCAGCCCCTTGTGGAAGTCCTCGTGGTAGGCCAGTGTCGTGCGAAGGCTCGAGAGACTGAGGGTCGTGGCGACATCGGCGGCGCCGTAGAGGACGAGCACCGCGGCCGCGGCCATCCACACCCGGCGCAGCTTCGAGCCCGGCTCGAGCATCGCCCAGCCCCCGATCGCCACGGCGCAGAACAGCAGCAGGATGACCGCCGCGCCCATCAGGTAGCGGTCGATCACCGATGCCCCGGCGGCTCCCTCGGCGACGAACACCCCCACCAGCAGAACCAGCGTCGCCAGCGGCACCAGCACGCGTCTCGGCGCGAGCCATATCGCCAGCGGCAGGCCGGCGAGTGCACCGAGGATCACCGGCAGCTTGTCGATGCGCACCCCGAAGGTCCACACCGAGCCCACCACGCTCGACAGCCCCTGCGTGCGTTCGAGTTCCTGGGCGAGGCCGGCCGTGGAGGTCAGCGAATACAGCGGGTTGCCCGTCACCACGCCGTCCACGAGTGCCCATCCCAGCGGCGCGATCGCGGCCAGCGCCAGGTAGCGCAGCCGCGTGCGGTTGTCAGCGGGCCAGGAGCACCACACCCAGTAGGCGCCGCTCAGCACCCAGGCGTCGGGCCGCAAGAGGCCGGCGGCCGCGAGCGTCAGGAAGACCGGCGTGCCGCGCCGGGGCCGTTCGATCTCAAGGGCGACCGCCCACACGATCAGGGCGACGTAGGAGATGTCGAGGTAGCCCTGTGCGGCGAGGTTCTCCACGAAGAAGCGGCTGAGCACCAGAAGACCCGCAAGCAGGCCGACGACGGGGCCGAAGCACAGGCGCCCCACCCTGTAGACGCCCGCGACCACCGCCACGAAGGAGGCGATCGAGCCAAGCACCATCAGCCGGGCGCCGCCCTGGCCGAAGATCGAGCAGAACATCCCGAAGGCGATTGCCAGGGGGTGCTCGGTCGGTGCGCGATAGACGCGGAAGTCGGGCAGGTGCAGGTGCAGCAGGTCGCGGCCCCACAGCAGGGCGTAGAAGGAGTCGTAAGTGGGATAGGTGGGGAATGCGAAGTACCCGATCAGCGCGGCCAGGCACAGCAGCGCCAAGCCGGCCACCGCCCACACACCCGGGCCCGCGGCACGTAGCCTCGCCAGCCGAACCGGGCCCGGTCTGAGCCGGGTGTGCGTCGCGCTTTCCATCGAGCCTTGGCCGTCGTGGGCGGGCACCGGCGCCGCCCACGCGCTTGGCGCCAAAACCCCGTCTCGCGCTTTGGGATACTGGCGGAAGCCAAGTCTAGGCAATCATCGCCGATGAAGCTCATCATCCAGATCCCCTGCTTCAACGAGGCCGACCAGCTACCGCAGACGCTCGCTGACCTGCCGCGCCTGGTGGCGGGCTTCGACGTGGTCGAGTGGCTCGTGGTCGACGACGGCTCGACCGACGACACGGTCGCGGTCGCGCGAGCCCATGGCGTCGACCATCTGGTGCGCCTGACGAACAACAAGGGACTCGCCGCCGGCTTCCAGGCGGGCATTGACACCGCGCTGAAGCTGGGCGCGGACGTGATCGTCAACACCGACGCCGACAACCAGTACTACGGGGCAGACGTGCTGAGGCTGGTGGGCCCGATTCTCGACGGACGGGCCGACATGGTGATCGGGGACCGCGAGGTCACCGGCATCGAGCACTTCTCGGCGTTGAAGAAGGGGCTGCAGCGCGTGGGCTCGTGGGTCGTGCGCCAGGCCTCATCGACGTCCGTCCCGGACACGACGTCGGGGTTCCGCGCCTACAACCGCGAGGCGGCGATCCAGATGCTGGTCGTCTCCAAGTTCACCTACACCCTGGAGACGATCATCCAGGCCGGGAAGCTGCTCGTGGCGGTCGACCACGTGCCGGTTCGCACCAACCCGAAGACGCGCGAGTCCCGGCTGTTCCCCTCGATGGGCGCGTACGTGCGGCGCAACGCGGTGTCGATCTTCCGCATCTACGCGCAGTACGAGCCGCTGCGCGTGTTCTGGAGCCTGGCCGGACTGATCGGGATCGTCTCGATCGGGGTGTGGATCCGCTTCGCGGTGGCCTACGCGGAGGGCAACGGCAAGGGGCACGTGCAGTCGCTGATCCTGGGCGCCGTGCTGTTCATCGCGGCCGTGGTGCTGTGGGCGCTCGGCGTGATCGGCGACCTGCTGGCCGCGCAGCGCGTGATGACCCAGAAGACCTTCGAGCGCGTGCGGCGCATAGAGCTGGAGCTCGGGGTGGCCCCGTCCCACTACGAACCGAACACGCCGAACCCGGCGCCCGCCTCCGGGCAGCAGGAGGGCCACGACCACGAGCAGGAGGCGGTACGGCTGTGAGCGGCGTGACCGTCTCCGAGGACGGGATCGTCACCGGTAACACCTTCGACAAGTACGGCTCCAGCAACCCGGTGGTGCGCCGCCTCATGAGCGGCTTCGAGCGCACCCTTGACGAGCTGTTCGATCGGGCCGAACCCAGCTCGCTGCTGGACGTGGGCTGCGGAGAGGGGGTGCTCGTGCAGCGCTGGGCGCGCCGGCTGGGCGAGGCTCGCGTGGTGGGCATCGACCTCGAGGAGGAGTCGATCCAGGCGGGCTGGGCCCAGCGTCAGGCGCCCAACCTGGAATACCGCGTGATGGAGGCCGAGAACCTGCCGTTCGCCGCGAACGAGTTCGACCTCGCGACCGCCGTGGAGGTGCTCGAGCACGTCCCGGACCCGGCTCACACCGTCTCGGAGATGGCCCGCTGCGCCGAGCGCCACCTGCTCGTGTCGGTTCCGCGCGAGCCGCTCTGGCGGATGCTCAACATGGCCCGCGGCGCCTACTGGTCGGAGCTCGGCAACACCCCCGGTCACCTGAACCACTGGTCCAGGCGCTCGTTCGTGGCGCTGCTCTCGCGCCACGGCGAGGTGGTCGAGATCCGCTCGCCGTTTCCCTGGACGATGCTGCTTGTCCGCCTCTAACGGCTCGCGCCAGCGCTCCTACGGCAGCGGCGCGCGGATCCTGTCGGTGGGGATCGCCTGCACGGGCCTTCTGACGCTCGCCTACTTCTCCATCTCAAGTCACGTCCTCGGCGAACAGGCGGCGTCGCGGATCGCTCTTCTGTGGTCGATCATGTTCGTGATCATCTCGGTCATCTACCGGCCGATCGAACAGCTGCTCTCGCGTACGATCGCCGAGCGGCGAGCGCGCGGACACGCCGAGCACTCCGTACGCGTGCCGATCGCGATCCAGGCCGGATCCGCGCTCGCCTTCCTGGTCGTGGCCCTGGCTCTCAAAGAAGAGCTGATCGACAACGTGTTCGACCACTATGCGGCCCTCTACGACGTGCTCGTGGTGGGCACGCTCGCATACGCCGCGAGCTACTTCGCGCGGGGATGGCTGGCCGGACACGAATACTTCGCCCTGTTCGGCGGCCTGGTGATGATGGAGTCGGTGTCGCGCCTGTGCTTCGCGCTTGCCGTGGCGCTGGGCCTCGCGAGCGGCCAGACCGCCGTGGCCGTGGGCATCGCCGCGGCGCCGCTCGTATCGCTGGTCGTCGTGCCCGCGGCCTTTGCGCGGCAGGGAGAGGAGCGTCGCGAAGCCCTCGGAGACGGGCCCCGAGCCGGACCATCTCCGGCGCCCCACGCCGCCGACGCGGCGCTGGCGGGCCCAATCACGGCCGATGAGGCGGATGCGGCGCTGGCCGGGCCGGGGACCGAGGGCGTGCAGGAGGCCGCCGCCCATGACGACGAGCTCTCGCTGCGACGGGGGACGGGCTTCGCGGGCTGGGTCTCGGGCATCATGCTCTCCGAGCAGACGCTGTTGAACGCCGCCGTTCTGACCGTGGCCGCCACCTCCCCCAACAAGGCGCTCGTGGGGATCGTGTTCGAGGTGCTGCTGATCGCGCGTGCTCCCCTGCAGCTGTTCCAGGCGATCCAGACCTCGCTTCTGCCTCACCTGACGGGCCTTGAGACGACGGCCGGTCACGCGGCGTTCGCCCGCGCGATCCGCATCACCGTGCTCGCGATCACCGCCTTCGCCGCCGTCGTCGCGCTCGGCCTGCTGGCGATCGGGCCATTCGTGATGGGGCATCTGTTCGGGCAGCACTACTCCTACAACCGTGTGGGCCTCGCGATCGTGGGGGTGGGCATGGGACTGCACCTTGCCTCGGGCGCGCTCAATCAGGCCGCCCTGGCACGCGACCGCGCGCGCGGCGCGGCGATCTGCTGGCTGATCGCTGCCGGGGCGTTCCTCGCGTGGATGCTGTCAGGAGCGGTCGCCAACCAGCTGACGCGCACCGAGATCGGCTACGCGGGCGCAACCGGCCTGCTCGCGGTGCTGCTGTGGACGCTGTATCGCCAGGGTTCGCGGCCGATCGGCCGCGACGCGGCTCAGTCCGCGCCGGCCGCGCGTGCGATCGCGAGGTAGGCCTCGCCGGGATCATCGTGCCCGAAGATGGCCGAGCCGGCGACGAACACGCTCGCGCCGGCCTGCCTGCATCCGGGAGCCGTCTCGGGGTCGATGCCGCCGTCCACCTGCACCGCCACCTCAGCGCCGACGATCGCCGCGACGCGCTGCAGCTTGTCCAGCGAGTGGGCGATGAACTGCTGGCCGCCCCAGCCGGGATTGACGGTCATGCACAGCGCCATATCGATCGCGCCGGCCACCTCCGCCAGAGCGCCGACCGCGGTTGCGGGGTTGATCGCCACGCCCACGCCCACGCCCTGCTCGCGCAGCAGGCCGGCCGCGTAGGAGACGTGCGGAGTGGCCTCGGCGTGAAATGTGACGCTGTCCGCGCCCGCCTTGACGAACTCCCCGATGTGGCGCTCCGGGCGCTCGATCATCAGGTGCACGTCGAGCGCGGCACCCGCCGCGTGGGCCTGCTCGCGCAGCGAGGCGACGACGAGCGGCCCGACAGTGATGGGCGGCACGAAATGCCCGTCCATGACGTCGACATGAATCACCTTCGCGCCCGCGTCGAGAACCTCCGCGACCTGCTCGCGAAGCCGGGCGAAGTCGGCCGAGAGAATCGAAGGCGCCACGAGCACCCCGCCGGGCAGCCCGGTCATATGGGCTGCAACATGGAGTCGCCGCAGCTGTTGCACTTCATGACGGCCGTCGAGGACATCCTCACGATCGTCGAGTGCTCGCCACAGTTGGGGCAGACCGAGGTCAGCTCGAAGCGGTGCAGGCAGTAGACGCAGCGGTAGCGTCCCGGCAGGTTCGTCGGGCGCAGCCAGGGCTCGCCGCACTGGGGACATTTCGGCCCGAGGTCGATCGGCGCCCTGACGGATGCCTCCGGCTCCTCCATCGCTCAGCTCCGGCGCAGGCGCGCGATGAAGAAGCCGGCCGTGCGGTCGCGATGGGGCAGTGTCAGGACGAAGCCGCTCAAGCGCCCGAAGCGAAACGCGGGCAACTCGGCGGACAGGTCCTCGAGGCCGAAGCCGGGGTGGGAGTCAAGGAAATCGGCGATCAGACGCTCGTTCTCGGTGGGGGAGATCGTGCAAGTAGAGTAGACAAGCACGCCGCCCGGACGTAGCGCGCCCGCGCCGGCCGCGAGAATGGCGGCCTGCGCGCCCGCCATCTCCGGCAGTTTCTCCGGAGTCACCCGCCAGCGCAGGTCGGCGCGCGCCTGCAGCGTGCCGAGGCCCGAGCAGGGCGGATCGACGAGCACACGGTCGAACACCGGGCCCTCGGGCCTCGCGAGCGCCGCGTCGCCGACCTCGACGCGCACGTTCGCCGCGTGCAACCGCTGTGCGGCGCGCACCAGCTCGCCGGCCCTATGAGGGTTGCGCTCAACCGCCAGGACCTCCCCGCTGCCCTCCATCAGCGCCGCCAGATGGGTGCTCTTACCCCCCGGCGCCGCGCACAGGTCGAGCACGCGCTCGCCGGGGAGCGGGGCGAGCGTGCGGGCCACGAGCATCGCCGCGCGCGACTGCGCGATGAACGCGCCCGCGCGCCATGAAGGCGAGCCGTGGACGTCGAAGGGGCCGTCCAGCACCACCGCCTCGGGGATGACGGGGTCGAGGTGCGCCTTCACAGAGAGCTCCGCCATGAGCGCGGGCGCGTCGGTGATGAGGGTGTTGGCACGCAGCGCCAGCTCGCCGGGCTCGTTGTCAAAGGACATCAGCGCGCGGGCGCCGTCCGCGCCGAGCTCCTCCCACCACAGGCGCGCGATCCACTCCGGGTGGGAGTGCTTGACGGCCGCATGCTCGGGCGTGTCATCGGCCAGGGCATCGAGCAGCTCCCGGCCCTCGCGCGTGGCCCGGCGAAGCACGGCGTTGACGAGGCCGTGACCGCGACGACCCTGCGCCTTGGCGAGCTCGACCGCGTCGCCCACGACCGCGTAGTCGGGTGATCCACGCAGGTAGAGCAGCTCGTAGAGCCCGAGGCGCAGCGCGGCGAGCACCGGGGGGTCCAGGCGATCCGGCGAACGCTCTGCGAAGCGCTCGATCACGTGGTCGAGCGTGCCCCGGCGCTGCACCGCCCCGTAGGCCAGGCGCATCGCCAGCGCCCTGTCGCGCGCGTCGAGGTCCTTGGCCTCGGCCCGAAGCGCCTCATCGGCGTAGGCGCCGCGCTCGAACACCCGGCGCAGCACCGCGTAGGCGCAGAGCCGTGCGGGCGCGATCGTCAACTTCTGCGTCACCGGCATGGGAGCATGATCGGCTATCCGCTGCGGGCGGCGCCGGCCGGAGCAAGGACGTCGGCCAGATCGCCTGCCAGTCGCCCGGCCTCCTGCTCGCGCAGCGTGGAGATCGTGACGCGGATCGCCGGAGAGCTCCCCGCGAGCCGGTAGGGGACTCCGGGCGCTACCACCCAGCCCCGCTGGAGCAGCGCCCCGACAACACCCGTCTCATCGCCGACCGGCACCCAAACGTTGAGACCGGACGCCCCGCTCGCACGGACGCTCCGCTCCGCAAGCCGCTCGAGGAAGCCCGCACGACGCTCGGCGTAGGTGACGCTCGCACGCTGGATGAGCTCCTGCGTCTCGGGGTCCGTCCACAGGGCGAGAACCAGGCTCTGCAGGATGTGGCTAACCCATCCGGGCCCGCACTGCTGTCGCCCCTGCACGCGGGCGATCGTCTGGGGGTCGCCGGCGAGAATCGCCAGGCGCAGGTCGGGACCGAGCGCCTTTGCCACCGAGCGGGTGGCCGCCCAGCGCTCGACCCCGGCGACGGTTGTGTGCAACTCGCTTCCGGCGATGGGCCCCAGGTGGTCGTCCTCGATCACGAGCGTGTGCGGAGCGCCGGCCAGCACCGACCGGAGCTCGCGCGCGCGGCTCTCGTCCAGCGCCGCGCCCGTCGGGTTCTGCCCGCGGGGCGTGATGATCGCGGCGCTCGCTCCCCGCGCGAGGGCCTCCCTGAGCGATGACGGGCGCATCCCCCGCTCGTCGACGGTGACCGGCTCGAGCGCGAGGCCCCGGGCCCGCAGCAGGTCGAACATCGCCGCATAGCCCGGGTTCTCCACGGCCACCCGATCGCCCGGGCGCAGGTGCGCTTCAAGCACGCGCTCGATGCCATCGAGGGCCCCGCTGACCACGCACAGGGGAGCACCCGGCATGCCGTCCGCGCTCAGCTGCGCGCCCGCCAGCGCCGTCAGCTCCTCGAGCGCGGCGGGCTCCCCATACAGGCGAGGCGGCAGCGCCAATCGCGACAGAGCGCGCTTGAGATCGGGCAGCAGCGCCGGGTCGGGGTTTCCGCGCGAGAGATCGCGGGCGCCGGGCGGGACCGGCAGCAGCGCCCGCGAGGATCCGACCGGCGGCTTTTCGCCGATACGGGTATGGCGCCTCTGCTCGGTCACCACCACCCCCCTCCGGCGCAGCTCGGAGAGTCCGGCGGCGACCGTGGCCGGGCTCAGGCCGACCTCGAGCGCGAGGCGCCGCACCGACGGAAGCCGCTGCCCGGCGAGGAGCGCTCCGCTCGCCACGGCCGCCTCGATAGTCGCAACCAGCTCCGCCGCATTGCCCGCCTGGATTCGATACTGTGTTAGCTCATTCACTAATCTGTACTATGACAGATAAAGGAGATGGCCGTGCCGTCCGCCCCTCCCAGCCGATCGCAGACACCCGCCGGGCCGGCGTCCGACCGCGTCCGGCTGCGGCGAAAGCGCGAGCGCGGAAGCCATGACCGCGCCGTCATCGACGCGATCCTCGACGAGGCGCTGATCGCGCATCTCGGCATCACCGGCGAGGACGGACAGCCGCTCGTGATCCCCACGCTTCACGCTCGGCGCGGAGACGTCGTCTACGTGCATGGATCGGTGGCGGGCCGCACCCTTCGCGCGCTCGCCGCGGGCGCCCCGCTGTGCCTGACGGTGTCGCTGATCGACGGACTCGTGCTGGCCCGGTCGGCCATGCACCACTCGGCCAACTATCGCTCGGTGATGCTCCTCGGCACGGCACGGAGCGTGACCGAGCCGGCCGAGAAGCTCGCGGCGTTCGAGGCGATCGTCGAGCACATCGTGCCGGAGCGCTGGCGCGACGTGCGCCCCCCGACCGACAATGAGCTCAAGGCGACGGCGCTCCTCGCGATCCCCATCGACGAGGCATCGGCCAAGGTCCGCACCGGGCCGCCGCTGGACGATGAGGAGGACTACGCGCTGGATGCGTGGTCGGGCGTGATCCCGCTGGCCGCCACGGCGCTTGAGCCCCAACCCGACCCCAGGCTGCGTGCCGGAATCGGGGTGCCCGCGTACGTGAGCGGCTACCGGCGCAGGGGCGGCGAGTGACCGCGTAGGAAGGATGCGGCGTCCATCGCGCGCCCGCCCGGGGGTTGCACCTCGATCAGCTCAAGGACGCCCGGCGTGCAGTCGAGCAGCAGGCGCCCGTCGCGCACCATCACCCCGGCGCCCATCGGCTCCTCACGCGCGGCGGCGCGCTGGCCGGCGGCGTCGCCGTCGGGCGGCTCGGACTCGATCAGCGCGGCCCGGTGCACGCCGAGGAGCGTCCCGTCGGCCAGCGCCACGCGCGCTCCGATGTGCGGGTGCAGGGCGCGCACGACCCGCTCGAGCTCGGCCGCGGGCCGCGCGGGATCGAGCAGTCGATCCTCGGGAGCGATCTTCTCGGCGTAGGTGACGCCCTGCGCGGGCTGCTCGACGAAGGTGGGCGCCTCCTGCAGGGCGCGCAGCAGAAGCTCGCCGCCGATCTGCGCAAGGCGGGGCGCCAGAGAGCCGTAGCTGTCATCGGGCCGGATCGCCTCGCCGGCGGCCAGGCACACGGGCCCGCTGTCGAGGCCCGCGGTGAGACGCATGATCGAGACGCCGGTTTGCGCGTCGCCGGCCATGATCGCCCGCTCCACCGGCGCCGCCCCGCGCCAGCGGGGAAGCAGGGAGGGATGCACGTTCAGGATCTCGTGCGCAGACAGCAGGGGCTCCTTGATGAGGGCCCCGAAGGCGCACACGATCAAGGTTTGGGGCCCGCCCTCCCCGCCCTCCCCGCCCTTGCCGGTCTCGCCCCCGCTCCCCGGTCGCCCGGCCCGGGCGATCAGCTCCCCGGCCTCGGGACCGTTGACGCTCGCGGGCTGCTCGAGCGGGATTCCCAGCTCACGGGCGCGGGTGGCGACCGGCGGCGAGGCCAAGCGCCGTCCACGCCCGCTCGGACGGTCCGGGCGGGTCAGCACCAGCGCGGGGCGATGGGCGTCGCTGCCCGCCAGGCGCGCGAGGACTTCCGCGGCGAACTCGGAGGTGCCGAGAAAGACCTTGCTCAAGATCCGCGACCTGCGGCGAGCCGCTAGGCGGCGCTCGCGGTCTCCTGCGCTTCGCGCATCGCGCGCATCGCCTCCTTGCGCGCCTCGCGCGAGATGCGGTCGAGGATGAGCACCCCGTTGAGGTGATCGATCTCGTGCTGGATCACCCGCGCCTCGAGCCCCTCGGCCTCTATCTGCAGATGCTTGCCGGCGGGATCCTGAGCGCGCACCCTGACCTGCGCCGGGCGCTCGACGTCGACGTGCACGCCGGGCAGGCTCAGGCACCCCTCTTCGGCGACCTCGAGCTCCTCGCTGCTCCACTCGAGCACCGGGTTGACGAGCGCCGTCACGGGGTCCTCGGTGTAGGCGCGGAAGACGAGCACGCGGTGAAGCACCCCCAGCTGGGTGGCGGCCAGCCCCACGCCGAGCGCGTCGTGCATCAGCTCCCCCATCCGCTCGACCTCGAGCTCGAGGGTCTCGTCGAAGCGCTCCACCGGCAGCGCGCTGGCGCGCAGCACGGGGTCACCGAGCTTGCGCACGTGGCGCAGCGCGGCGTCGCGGCGGGCGCGGGTCTCGGGGTCGAGCTCGGCGGCGGCCGGCGCGTCCTCCTCGCGCTCGACCTCGACGTCGGCGTCCTCGGAGGCCGGAGGGGGAAGCTCCTGAAGCGCGTCCTCTTCGGCTGTGTTGTCCTCTGCGGGCACCGTCCGCTGAGTTTATGAGGCCGGGCGGGGCTTTCGCGTCTCGGCGCGATCGACGCTCGTCGCGGGACGCGGGCGCGAGCGCTCAGCCCTTGCCGTGCTTGCCTTCGGCGCCCTCAGCGTGGCTACTGCGGATCGACGTCCACGCTGAAGTTCACGCCGGCGTGCTCACGCGCGTCGGTGACGCGCCGCACGGCCGCGTCCACGGCCTGCACGGCCGCACGGCGCTCGGGGGCCTTGACCACGAGCACCGAGCGCTCGCGGCCGCGCAGGCGAAACAGCGTGGCGGGACCGAGGACGGCAGGGCCGCCGCCGGCAACCAGGGCGTTGCGTACCGCGCTCGCGGCTGCGCGCGCCGGCTGCGGCTCCACAGCGGAGCAGATGATCCTGATGAGGTGGGAGAAGGGCGGGTAGCCGAGCGCCTGGCGGCGTTCGAGCTCGCCTGCGATGAAGCCGTCCGAGTCGTGGCGGGCGGCGTGGACGATCGATCGCGCCTCGGGGGCGATCGTCTGCACGAGCACGCGTCCGTCGCTTCCGCGGCCCACCCGGCCGGCGAGCTGGGCGATCAGCGCGAAGGTGCGCTCCTCCGCGCGGAAGTCGGGAAAGCGCAGGGTGGCGTCGGCGTCGAGCACGACCCCGAGGGTGACGTCGGGGAAGTCATGTCCCTTGGCGACCATCTGGGTGCCGATCAGCACCCCTGCATCGGCCGCCTCGAAATGGCGCAGCATCTCACCGGTGCCCTCCGCCGCCACGACGTCGGCATCGAGGCGGAAGACCGGGAAGGCGCCGTCGTCGAGCACGCTCTGAAGCTCGTGCTGCAGGCGCTCGGTGCCGGCGCCATGGCGCGCAACCGAGGTCGAGGAGCAGTCGCCGCAGCGGCTGGGGACGCGCTCGCGGTGGCCGCAGTGGTGGCAGGCCAGGTGGCCGTCGCTGCGGTGAAGGACGAGCGCCACGTCGCAGTGCGGGCAGCTCCACACGCGACCGCAGGAGCGGCAGGACAGGAAGTTCGACCAGCCGCGGCGGTTGAGCAGGACGATCGCCTTCCCCCGTGCGGCCCGCACGTCGGCGAGCGCCTGGGTGGTGATCGGATGCAGACCGTTCCTCTCGCCGCGCATGTCGAGCACCTGGACGCCGGGAAGAGGGCGGCCGTCCACGCGCAGGGGAAGGCGCGAGGCGGGCAGGCGCTGCACGCTCTCCGGCCGCGGCGTGGCACTGCCCAGCAGCAGCAGCGCCCGGCTGCGCCCGGCCCGCTCTGCGGCCACGTCGCGGGCGTCGTAGCGGGGATCGCCCTCGTGCTTGTAGGAGGCGTCGTGCTCCTCGTCCACGACGATCAGCCCGAGGTCGTCGATCGGCGCGAACACGGCCGAGCGGGGGCCCACGCATACCCTGGCCTCGCCCTCGCGCAGCCTGCGCCACTCGGCGTAGCGCTCGCCCGGGCGCAGCCGCGAGTGGAGCACCGCCACGGTGTCGCCGAAGCGTTCGATGAAGCGTCCGACGATCTGGGGGGTGAGCGCGATCTCGGGCACGAGCACGATCGCGCCGCGGCCCTGCTCGAGCGCGGCGGCGGCCGCGCGCAGGTAGACCTCGGTCTTGCCCGACCCGGTCACGCCGTGCAGCAGCCGCTGCTCTGATCGCCGCGCCGTCAGAGCCGCGATCAGCGGCTCCATGACCGTCTGCTGGTCCGCGGTCAGCTCGGGCGCGCGCGGGCTGCGGCTGCCCACCGTGAGATGGGTGGGGCGGGCAACCGCGCGGCGCCGGCGCCCGCTCAGCCGCCGGGCGGCTCCGGGGGGCAGCACGAGGCCCAGCGCACGGGCGATCGTGGAGCAGTACTCGGCGGCGATCCATTCCGCCAGCGCGACCTCCTCGGCGGGCACGCCCAGCTCCAGGGCCCGCAGCGGGGCGAGCAGCTTCTCATCGGCGACATCGCTCGAGTCGGCGAGGCCCACCACCACTCCGAGCACCTTGCGGCTGCCGAATGGCACCACCAGCATCGATCCCACGTCCACGCCCTCGCTCAGCTCCTCGGGCAGCAGGTAGTCGAACGGCCCGCGCAGGGCGCGGGCCGTCGTCATCGGCTCGACCTGAGCGATGCAGGGCACCGCTTCACCCTAGAGCCGGGTGCGGACCTCGCCGCGGCGCCGGGCCCTGATCAGAGGCCGGCGGCGGCGCGCAACGCCTCGGCCTTGTCGGTCCTCTCCCAGGTGAAGTCGGGGTCGTCGCGGCCGAAATGCCCGTAGGCGGCCGTCTTCTGGTAGATCGGCCGGTGCAGTTTGAGCTCCTCGCGAAATGAGCCCGGGCGCAGGTCGAAGACCTCATCCACAGCCCTTACGATCTGCCCGCGGGTGCGGCCCTGTTTCTCGGTGCCGAAGGTCTCGACCATGACGGACACCGGGTGGGCGACTCCGATCGCGTAGGCAACCTGCACTTCGGCACGGTCGGCGAGTCCCGCGGCGACGATGTTCTTGGCAACCCACCGCGCGGCGTAGGCCGCCGAGCGGTCCACCTTGGAGGGGTCCTTGCCCGAGAACGCGCCGCCGCCGTGACGGGCCATGCCGCCGTAGGTGTCGACGATGATCTTGCGCCCCGTCAGGCCGGCGTCGCCCACGGGGCCGCCGATGACGAAGCGGCCCGTGGGGTTGACGAGGAAGTTCCTGCGCAGCGCGTCCGCGTCGTAGAGGTCTCCCGGGAGGATTGGCTGCACGATCTGCTCCCACAGGTCATCTGCGATCCGCGACTCGACCCCTTCGGCGTGCTGGGTCGAGATCAGGAGCTTCTCGATCGCGACCGGCCTACCGTCGATGTAGCGCACGCTCACCTGGGTCTTGCCGTCGGGACGCAGGTAGTCGAGCGTGCGGTCCTTGCGGACCTCCGCCAGGCGCTCGGCGAGACGGTGGGCGAGGGAGATCGGCAGCGGCATCAGCGTGTCCGTCTCGTTCGTGGCGTACCCGAACATCATGCCCTGGTCGCCCGCCCCGGCGACGTCGAGCTCGTCGTCGTCTGTTGCATCGGTGCGCGCCTCGTATGCCTGGTCGACCCCCTGGGCGATGTCGGGCGACTGCTTGTCGATCGCATTGAGCACCGCGCAGGAGTCCGCCGAGAAGCCGAGCTCCGCGTCGGTGTAGCCGATTTTGCGCACCGTCTCGCGTGCGACTTCCTGGATGTCCACGTAGGTGTCGGTTGAGATCTCGCCGGAGACCACGATCAGGCCCGTGTTGACGAGCGTCTCGCAGGCCACGCGGCCGTAGGGGTCGTCGCTGAGAACCGCGTCCAGGACGCCGTCGGAGATCTGGTCGGCGATCTTGTCCGGGTGCCCCTCGGTGACGGACTCGGAGGTGAACAGGAACTCGTTGTCTGAAGGCTGGCTCATGGCTTGATGGGTTCGCTCGTGTCTGTAGTGCCCCGTGCGGGGCGCCCGCGCTCAGCGGCGGGCCGGTTGGCAAAGTTGCAGAAGTCTACGCGGCCCGCTCGCGGCCGCGCTGGCCGCGCTCGACGAAGTCGATGATCAGCGGCACGCCGTCCATCCCGTAGCGGGCGCGCAGGCGGTTCTCCAGGAAGTAGGCGTAGTTGCGGGTCACGCGCTCGCGCGAGTTGACTTGAATGGCAAAGCGCGGCGGGCGCTGGCCGATCTGGGCCATGTAGATCAGCTTGAGACGGTGCTGGCCCGACCCCCGGCGGGTGCCCACCGGCGGCTGGCGAGCCTGGACGGCCTCGGCGAGAAAGCGGTTCAGCTCGGGCGTGGGGATGCGTCCGGCCATGCGGTCGCCGAGCGCGATCGCCTCGGTCAACAGGCGCGAGACGTGCCGGCCGGTCTTGGCGCTGGCGGTGAGCAGGCGGGGGCGCAGCCGCAGCTTCTCGGCGACGCGGCCGCGCTCGTGATCGAGGCCCAGCTCCAGAGCGTGCGCATCGGCGAGCAGATCCCACTTGTTCAGAACAATGGCGGTGGCGCAGCCGGCCTTCATCGCCAGCTCGGCGATGCGCAGGTCCTGCGCGGTCACTCCGTCGGTGGCGTCGCACACGACCAGCGCGACATCGGCGCGTTCGGCGGCGCGGCGGGAGCGCAGGGCGGTGTAGTACTCGACCGAGTCCGCGACCTTCGACTGGCGGCGCATGCCCGCGGTGTCCACGAGGATCAGCCGGCGCCCCTCGACCAGCAGCGGCATGTCGATCGCGTCGCGGGTGGTGCCGGCGAGCTCTGAGACGATCACCCGCTCCTCGCCGAGGAAGCTGTTGACCAGCGAGGACTTACCGACGTTCGGTCGGCCAATCACCGCTAGGCGGACCGCGTCGGAGTCCGGCTGCTCCTCGCCCGCCGGCAGGAGCTCGACGATCCTGTCGAGCAGGTCTCCCGAGCCGAGGCCCTGCGTCGCGGACACCGCCAGCGGCTCGCCCAGGCCGAGCCGATGAAACTCGCTGGCCAGCGGCACCTCGGCGATGCCGTCGCACTTGTTGGCAGCGACGATGCTCGGAAGCGGCGAGCGGCGCAACAGATCGGCCATCTCCTCGTCCCCGGGCCGCACGCCGGCGCGGGCGTCGACGACCAGCACCGCCACCTGCGCATCGGCCAGCCCCGCGCGCGCCTGATCGCGAATCGAGCCCGCGAGCGGGTCCTCGTCGCGGAAGTCGATGCCCCCGGTGTCGATCAGCTTGAACTGCCGCCCGTTCCACTCGCAGTCGAGCTCCTTGCGGTCGCGGGTCACGCCCGGGCGCTCGTGCACAACCGCCTCGCGGGTTCCCGTGAGCCGGTTGATGAGCGAGGACTTGCCCACGTTTGGATAGCCGACGACGGCAACCTTCATGATGGCCAGTATGACTCGCGCGATCGCGCGAGCTCGACGATGCGCTCGACCGCCTGCTCCACGCTCAGACCGCTGCTGTCCAGCGTGACGGCCCCCGCGGCCGCGCGCAGGGGGCTGTGCTCGCGCCCTGAGTCGCGCTCGTCGCGCAGGGCCTGCTCGGCGAGAACGGTCGCCTGCTCGGCGCCCAGCTCGTCGGCGCGGCGGCGGGCGCGCTCGGCCGGGCTCGCGGTCAGGAAGATCTTCAGCGCCGCGTCGGGCGCCACGACGGTGCCGATGTCGCGGCCCTCGGCCACCCAGTCGCCGTCGGCGGTGAGCCGGCGCTGGTTGGCCACGAGCGCCTCGCGCACGCCGGGGTCGGCCGCCAGCAGGGAGGCCGCCTCGGACACCTCGGGGGTGCGGATCTCGCCCGTCACGTCGCGACCGTCGAGCAGCACGCGCTCGCCCGCGGACGGCTCGGCTGGGCCGCCCAGCTCGATGTTCGCGGCGCGGGCCAGTGCGGCGGGCTCCCGCGTAGGGGACTCGAGCCACAGCAGGGCCACGCAGCGATACATGGCGCCACTGTCCAGGTAGGTGAAGCCGAGCGTCTCGGCGACCCTGCGGGCGACGGTCGACTTGCCCGCGCCGGCGGGTCCGTCGATTGCGATCAGCACAGGCTCTGGAGGTCCTCGACGAATCCCGGGTAGGAGACCGTGGCCGCCTCCATGCCCAGCACCTCGACCCCCTCGGCCGAGGCCAGGCCGGCGACGGCGCCGAGCATCGCGAGGCGATGGTCGCCGTGCGCGTCGATGGTCCCTCCGCGAAGACCGCCGGTGCCGCGCACCTGAAAGCCGTCCTCGCGTGCCTCGATGTCGGCGCCGAGGCCGCGCAGGCCCTCGACGACGCCGGCGATGCGATCGGACTCCTTGACCCGCAGCTCCTGGGCGCCGTGCACGACGGTCTCGCCCTCGGCGAAGCAGCCGAGCAGGGCCACGAGCGGGAGCTCGTCGATCGCCAGCGGCACCTCCTCGGCCTCGACGACCGTGCCCTCCAGGGCGCCGTAGGCGACGTCGAGATCGCTCACGGGCTCCTCGGCCTCCAGCTCGCCGGTCTCATCCTCGAGGTCTCCCAGCACGATGCCCTGCATGCGCCGCAGGATGCGCAGGAAGCCCGTGCGCGTCCAGTTGACGCCGACATCCTCGAGCAGAAGCCGCGAACCGGGCACGAGCACGCCGGCCGCGACGAGGAACGCCGCCGAGCTGACATCGCCCGGAACCCTCACGCTCCCGAGCAGGAGCTCGTCGGCGTTGACGACCGTGACGTGACGGCCGTTGCGGTGGATGCCGACGCCCGCCCGCAGCAGCATGCGCTCGGTGTGGTCGCGGCTGCGGACGGGCTCGCCCACGGTGGTCGCACCGTCCGCCGCGAGCGCCGCCAGCAGCACGCATGACTTGACCTGGGCGCTGGCGACGGTGAGCTCGTAGGAGATCGCCCGCAGCCTCGCACCGTGCACCACCAGCGGGGGCAGGCGCTTGTTCCTGGCCTCGATCTCCGCCCCCATCAGCCGCAGCGGCTCGGCGATCCTGTCGACCGGCCGGCGGCGAATCGAGTCGTCGCCGTCGAGCGTGAACGAGCGCCCCTCCTGCGCCGCCAGCCAGCCCGGCAGTAGGCGCAGCAGCGTGCCGGCGTTGCCGACGTCGATCGGGCCATCCGGTTCGCGCGCCTCGCGCAGGCCGGTCCCGCGCACGACGACCTCCTCGCCGCGCAGCTCGACGAGCGCACCCAGCGTGCGGATGGCCTCGAGCGTGGAGGACGTGTCGGCGGCGTGCAGGAAGCGCTCTATGCGCACCGGCTCGGAGGCCATCGCCCCGATCAGCATCGCGCGGTGGGAGATCGACTTGTCAGGCGGCACGCGCAGGCGCCCGGAGAGCGAGCGCGCGGGCTCGAAGCGCATGTTCATCGAGGGCCCCTCATGCCCGAACCACCGGGAACCCGAGCTGCGCGATCAGCCGCTGGGCGCGCTCGGCGTGCTCGTCGCCACCGATCCATAGGGCCACGACCCCCTGGCGGTTGTCCTCGGAGGGGGACAGCGCCATGTCGGCGATGTTCACGCCCTCGCCGCCAAGCGCCAGGGCGATGTCGGCGACGACCCCCGGGCGGTTGGGAACCGAGGCGCGCAGCTCGTGCAGCGGGCCGCCGGTGAGGCCCGCGCCGAGCAGGGCCTCGCGGTCTGCGCGGGCGCGCTCGTTCCAGGCGGTGACCGCCGGCGCATCGCCGCTCACCAGCGCCGCGCGGACCGCGGCCAGGCGAGCGGCGAGCTGATCCATGCCGGCGATCAGCGCGTCTGCGTTCGATATGTAGATGTCGGTCCAGATGGCGCTGTTGGCGCCGGCCACGCGGGTGGCGTCGCGGAAGCTCGGGCCGACCGCCGGCAGGCGCGGCGAGCCCTCTGCGCCCACCAGCCCGCTCGCCTGGGCGACCAGCAGGTTGGCGAGCACGTGGGGCAGGTGCGACACGCAGGCCATCAGGCGGTCATGGGTGTCGGGGTCGATCGCCGTGGGCCGGGCCCCGAAGCTCGTCAGCAGGCGGTGCAGCCGCTCATACAGCACTCCGGCGGTGCTGCCGCGGGCGGGGGTGAGATACCAGGTGGCGCCCTCGAACAGGTCCTCGCGGGCGTGCTCCACGCCGGCCGTCTCGGCGCCCGCGAGGGGGTGCCCGCCGATGAACCGCTCGTCTGAGCCGGCGCCGGCGAGCACGCGCTTGGTCGAGCCCACGTCGCTGACCACGCAGTCGGAGGGAGCGCTGTCGAGCGCGACGTCCACGAGCTCCTGCAGCGCGCCCACCGGGCCGGCTACGAACACGACGTCCGCCCCCTCGGCGGCCGCATTCGCATCAGCCGCGACGGCGTCGATCGCGCCGAGTGAGAGCGCGGCCTGAAGGACCCGGGGATCGGAGTCATAACCGTGCACCTCGGCGTCGCCGCGCCGGCGAGCCGCCATGCCGATGGAGCCGCCGATCAAGCCGACGCCCAGTATCGCGACCTTCAATGAGCCGGCCCTCGGGCGCGGTGGCGCCGCGCGCCGACCGGTTCAGGATCGGTGGCGAGAATGGCCACGGGGGCCACCGATCCGGTCTCCATCAGACGACGCTGAGCGCCTTGCCCGCGAGCGCCGTCGCCCGCTCGACAGCGACCACGTACTCGGCGAACTCCTCGGCCCTGAGGGCCTGCGGCCCGTCGCAGATGGCCTCATCCGGGTTCGGATGAACCTCCACGATGATCCCGTCCGCGCCCACGGCCGCGGCGGCCAGAGACAGCGGCAGCACCAGGTCGCGGCGACCCGCGGCGTGGCTCGGATCGACGATCACGGGCAGGTGGGAGAGCTCCTTGAGCACCGGCACGGCCATCAGGTCGAGCGTGAAGCGGTAGGCCGTCTCGAACGTGCGGATGCCGCGCTCGCACAGCATCACGTTTGGGTTGCCTTCCTTGAGGATGTACTCCGCCGCCATCAACAGCTCATCGAGCGTCGATGACAGCCCGCGCTTCAACAGCGCCGGGCGCCCGGAGCGCCCGATCTCCGCCAGCAGCGGGTAGTTCTGCATGTTGCGGGCCCCGATCTGCACGACATCGGCGACCTCCAGCACGGGTTCGAGATCGCGCATGTCCATCAGCTCGGTGACGATCGGCAGACCCGTCTCGGCCTTCGCCTCGGCGAGCAGCCGCAACCCCTCCTGGCCGAGCCCCTGGAAGGCGTAGGGGGAGGTGCGGGGCTTGTAGGCGCCGCCGCGAAGCAGGGTCGCACCCGCATCGCGGACCACCCGCGCGGTCTGCAGCGTCTGCTCGCGCGACTCGACCGTGCAGGGCCCCGCGATCATGGCGAAGTTATCGCCCCCGATCTTGCGGCCCTCGATGTCCAGCACGGTGCGCTCGCCGTGGGTGATCTGCGCGGAGGCGAGCTTGTAGGGCTTGAGGATCGGCACCACCCGGTCCACGCCCGGCTGGCCCTCGAGGCCGAGGCCCTCGACCGTCACATCCTGCTCGACGTCGCCGATCGCGCCGATCACCGTCACGCGCGCGCCCGTGCTGCGATGGGCGAGCGCGCCGGCGCGCTCGATCTTCTCAACGACGGCATCGACCTCTTCGTCGGTCGCGGTCTCCTTCATCACGATCATCATCGATTCATCCTTTCACTGACGCCTGGGGAATGGTAGAGATGCTGAGAAACGCCTCTGGGAGCGGCGATGCGTGAGAGGGCGCTGTGGGCACCCCGGGGGGGGTGGCGCTCGGTCCCGTCACGGGACCCTCCGCGAGCCGCGGAACCCGCTCACGCGCGGGTTCGGGCCGAAGCGCCTAGATAAATCGCCAGGCGAAATAGGTACGGCAGGACGACCAGGTGCAAACGGATGTGGGAACGGATGCGTGCATTGATCGTCTGAATGGTTTGTAGCAGACAAACCGGCCCTGGTCGAGTGGTGGGAGGCAATTTGGCATCCGGACCCGAATCACGCTCGCCTTCGCCGGCCGCCCGGCCCGCCGCCGCTCAGCGCGATGAGGGGAGCGCCAGCACCTCGGCGAGGGCGTCCAGGAAGCGTGCGTTCTCCTGCGGTGCGCCGTAGGTGACGCGCAGCGCAGGCGTCTCCGAGCCGAGGGCGCGGCCGCCGCGCACGAGCACCCCGCGCGCCAGAAGACCGGCCATCACCTCCTCCTCGTCGCGCTCTGGGCCGAGCTCGAACCAGCAGAAGTTGGCCTGCGAGTCGGCCGGCTCGAGCCCCAGCGCGCGCAGGCGCTCGTCGACCGAGATGCGCTCGGCGACCGTGCCCGTGACGCGGTCAAGCACGGCGTCCTGGTGGGTGAGCGCCTCGACCGCCGCGGCCTGCGCGAGTGCGTTGCAGAAGAACGGCTGGCGAACCTGGTCGAGCGCGCGCGGGAGGTCCTCCGAGCCGCACAGCGCAAACCCGACGCGCAGCCCGCACAGCCCGTAGACCTTGGAGAAGGTGCGCAGCAGCACGAGGTTGGGGTGGTGCGCGAGCAGCGCGATCGAGGAGTCGGGGTCCTCGAGCAGGTTGAACTCGCAGTAGGCCTCATCGACGATCACGCACACATGCCGGGGGACCTCGGCGAGAAAGCCCGCGATGCTCTCCAGGGAGACCGCCGTGCTCGTGGGGTTGTTGGGATTGCACACGATCACCAGGCGCGTGGCGACCGTGATCTCCCCGAGCATCGCCTGAAGATCGTGGCGGTGCTGATCGTCGAGCGCCACCGTGATGCCGCGGGCGCCGGAGGCGGCGCTGAGGTGCGGGTAGACCGAGAAGGAGGGCCACGAGTAGACGATCTCCGCCCCGGGCTCGAGCAGGGCCTCGCCCGCGGCCAGGAGGATGTCGCATGAGCCGTTGCCGACGGCGATCTGAGAGGCGGGGACTTCGTAGCGGTCCGACAGGCGCTCGCGCAGGAGCAGGTTGGACGGGTCCGGGTAGCGGTTGAGGGTGCCGGAGGCGCGGGCGATCGCCTCCCGCACCGCGCCCAGCGGCGGAAACGGCGACTCGTTGCTCGCGAGGCGAACCAACGTCCCCTCCTCGGCGTAGCCGCCGGCCACGGGGTAGGCGGGGATGCGCCTGATGCGCTCTGAGAACTCGAGGGCCACGCGCCTATTGTGCCGCTACTGGGCCGACTGCAGGTCCGCGCGCAGCGCGGTGGCCTCCTGCAGGTAGACGTGCCTGGGCTCGTGGCCCTCCTCGGCGTGGTAGTGGATCAGCACCCTGATCACGCGCGGCATCGAGCGGGGCACCGCGATCTCCCGGGCGCACAGGAGCGGAACGTTCTCGAAGCCGAGCGCGCGGGCGGCGACGGCGGGAAACTCGGCGTTGAGGTCGTTGGTGGCGGTGAAGATGCAGCTGACGACCTGTGCGGGCGCGAGCGCGTTGCGCTCCATGATCGCCTTCATCAGCTCCGTGGTTGCGTCGAGGATGTCCTGGGCGTCGTTGCGGTTCACGCTGATGGCGCCGCGCAGGGCGAAGAGTTGCTTCGGCATGGTGGGCGATTGTGTCAGAGCGCGAGAAGGCGCTCGGCCTCCGAGGAGCTCAGCCGCCGATACTCGCCGTCCTTCAGGCCGTCGAGCCGCAGCGGGCCGAAGCCGGTGCGCCGCAGCTCCAGCACCGGATGGTGGACGGCCAGGCACATGCGCCGCACCTGGCGGTTGCGCCCTTCGCGGATGCCGAGCTCGATCAGGTTGCCCCGCACCCGGCGCACCCGCACAGGCGCCGTCGGCCCGTCCTCGAGCTGGACGCCGTTGCGCAGGAGCTCCAGCGTCTCATCTGACACCGGCCCGCCGCCGAGGCGCGCGCGGTAGATCTTCGCCACCTGGAAGCTCGGGTGCGTCAGCCGGTTGGCGAGCTCGCCGTCGTTGGTGAGCAGGATCAGCCCGCTTGAGTCGGCGTCCAGACGCCCGACTGGGTAGAGGCGCAGGCCCTGTGCGGGCACGAGCTCGACCACGGTCGGGCGTCCATGGGTGTCGCGGGCGCTTGAGATCACACCGACCGGCTTGTTCAGGGCGTAGGAGATCCGGGGCTCGGGCCCCTCGAGCGGTCGGCCGTCGACGCTCACGCGGCTCGTGTCGTCGACGTCGGTGGCGGGATCGGTCACCACCTCGCCCCCGACGCTCACGCGCCCGGCGGCGATCAGTGTCTCGGCCGCCCGCCTGGAGGCCACGCCCGCATGGGCCAGGTACTTGGCCAGGCGCATCCCTACAGATCCGGGTCCGTGAAGGGGCTCATCTGTTGCAACCATAGGAACATGGACCTCACCCTGCTCGAGGAGACGCTTGCCGGCCGCGGCGAGCCGCCCTTTCGCTCCCGCCAGGTCTGGGCATGGGCGGCGAAGGGCGTGGGCTCCTATGGGGAGATGACGAATCTGCCCACGGCGCTGCGCGATGCGCTGGCGCACGAGCTCCCCTTTTCGAGCCTCACCCTCAAGGACGAGGCCCACTCGAGCGACGGCACGATCAAGGCCCTGTTCGGGACGGGCGACGGCCGGCCGCTCGAGGCGGTGCTGATGCGATACCGCGACAGCCGGCGCTCGATCTGCGTCTCCTCGCAGTCCGGCTGCCCGCTGACGTGCACCTTCTGCGCCACCGGGGCGATGAGGTTCGCCCGCAACCTGACCGCCTCTGAGATCGTCGATCAGGCCCTTCACTTCCGGCGGATCGAACCGATCGACCACTGCGTGTTCATGGGCATGGGCGAACCGCTGATGAACCTCGACAACGTGCTCGCCGCCTGCGAGCGTCTTCCCGACGTGGGCATCACGCATCGGCGGACGGCGATCTCGACCGTCGGCTGGATCCCCGGGATCGAACGGCTGGGCGAACAGGACATGCCGCTGCGCCTGGCGCTGTCGCTGCACGCCGCCGATGAAGCGCTGCGCTCGGAGCTGATGCCGGTGAACGACCGGTTCCCCCTCGCCGACGTCATCCAGGCCTGCCGCGAGTTCTACGAGCGCAAGCGCCGGCGGGTGTTCGTGGAGTACGTGATGCTCGCCGGCGTCAACGACCGCTACGCGCAGGCGCTCGCGCTGGCCAGGGCGCTGTCGGGCGGGCGCGAGGATGCGCCGGCGATCTTCAAGGTCAACCTGATCCCCTACAACCCCACGGCCGCCGGGCCCTATCAGGGGTCCACGCGCGAGTCCATCCGCGCGTTCCTCACCGCCCTGGAATCGCGCGGGATTCCGGCGACCGTCCGCCTCACCCGCGGCCGCGACATCGACGCGGCCTGCGGCCAGCTCGCCGCGCAGGCCGGCTAGGGGCTCTCCAGACCGGTCCCGGCGCGGGCCTCGCCCGCCCGCAGCAGGCGCTCGCGCAGCTCGGACTGCTCCTCGGGTGTCGGATCCCAGCGGGCGACGTCCGGCAGCTCCTGCAGGGTGCGCAGCCCGAACAGCTTGAGGAACTGGGTGCCCGTGCGATAGAGGATGGCGCCGAACTGCGAATGGCCGCCCTCCTCGATCAGGCCCCGGTCGAGCAGGGTGGCGACGGCCGAGTCGGCGCTCACTCCGCGGATGCGGGTGATCTCCGGGCGCGACACGGGCTGCAGGTAGGCGACGATCGCCAGCGTCTCGGCCTGGGCGGGCGTGAGCGTGGACGCCCTTGCCCGGCTGAACAGCCGCCGGGCGGCGTCCTCGGCGGCGGGGTCGCTCGCAAACGTCCAGCCGCCGCCGAGCTCGCGCAGCCTGATGCCGCGCCGGCCGGGGGCGTACTGCTCGGTCAGGAGCTCGAGCGCGGCCTGCACGGCTCCCTCGCCGGCTCCGGTGGCCTCGGCCAGCTCCCCGGCGCTCAGCGGATCGTTGGACAGGAACAGCAGGGCCTCGACCGTGTGGGCCAAGGGCAGAGCCGGCGGCGCAGCGGCGGGCGAGAAGGCTTCCGCGGGCTCGCTCACCCCGCCGTCCCTCCGGCGCGAGCGACGCCGAGCAGCGGCGCCTGCGCCGCGAGAGCGCGAATCGCGATCTCTCCGAAGCTCTCCCCCTGCTCCCAGTCGGCCTCACCCTGCTTGTAGAGCTCCAGCAGCGCGAACAGGGTGACCGCGACCGTCACCCTGTCGGCGCCGCGCACCGCCTCATCGAAGCTGAAGGCGCCGCGGCGCAACAGCCCCCGCAGGTGGGCCAGGCGCTCGGCCACCGTGACCCGGTTGACGGCGATGTGGCGCAGGTCGATGGCGGGGGGTCTCAGCAGCAGCCGGCCGATCGACTGGCCCAGCACGACCGGATCCTGCGAACCCTCGGCCGGCTGGACGATCGTGCGGCGCAGGTTCGCCTGAAGCGGGGCCGAGCGGAAGCGGACGCCGGCCTCCGCCTCGAACAGGTCGCTGAGGTGGGCCGCGGCTGAGCGGTAGCGCCGCGCGTCGAGCATGCGCGCCAGGAGCTCCTCGGCCGCCTCGTCCGGCTCGATGTCCAGGAGCTCGTCATCCTCGCCGCTCAGCATCAGCCTGGACTTCAGCTCGAGCAGCGCGGCGATCAGCACGATGAACTCGGTCGCGGTCTCGAGGTCCAGCTCGCGGCGCTCCTCGAGATGGTCGAGGTAGGCCAGCACCACCTCGGCGAGCTCCAGCTCGAGCAGGTCCACCTCTTCGCGCAGCACGAGCGTGAGCAGCAGGTCGAACGGCCCGCTGAACAGGTCGAGGTCGAGCTCCAGCGCCCCCAGGGTCATCCGCTCACCGGACCGTGGCTCCTCGGCGGTCGGCTCATGGGCTCACCGTATCGGCCGGCGCCGACGGGCCCGCGGGAGGCGGAGCGGCGTGGCGGGCAGCTCGACTCCCCGCCGGAGCGCCCACACCCATGCGCTCTCGGACGTCGGCGAGGGTCTGGGAGGACAGCTCGCGCGCCCGCGCGGCGCCGTCGGCCAGGATCGCCTCGAGCGTCCCCTCGTCCGCGCGCAGCTGCTCATAGCGCTCACGCACCGGTGCGAGGTACTCGACGACCGCGCCCGCAACCGCAACCTTCAAGTCGCCGTAGCGGGCCTCGGCGAACTCCGATTCCACAGCCTGCGGATCGGCTCCGCGGATGGCCGCGAGGATTTCGATCAGGTTGCTCACCCCCGGCTTCTCAGGCGCCCGGCGCACCTCGTTGCCGGAGTCGGTGACGGCGCTCTTCAGCTTCTTCTCGATCGCCGTCGGCTCATCGAGCACGTACACCGTGCCCTGCTCTGAGCCGCCGGTCGTGGACATCTTGCGCGCCGGATCCTGCAGGTCCATGATGCGAGCGCCCACCTCGGGTATGCGGTGCTCGGGCACGACGAGCACCTCCTCGCCGTCGGCGAAGCGCGCGTTGAAGCGCCGCGCGACATCGCGCATCAGCTCGAGGTGCTCGCGCTGGTCCTCGCCGACCGGCACCTCCGCCGCGCGATAGGCGAGCACGTCGGCGGACTGGAGCACCGGATAGAACAGAAGGCCCGCGGACACCAGCTCGCGCTGGACGATCGACTTGTCGCGGAACTGGTGCATTCGCTGCAGCCGTCCGAGCTCGGTGACGCCGCTCAAGAGCCACGTCAGTTCGGTGTGCGCCGGCACGTCTGACTGGCGGAAGAGGACGCAGCGGGCCGGATCGAGCCCCGCGGCGAGCAGGATGGCGGTGGTGTCGTAGAGGCGCTCGCGCAGCTCCGCGGGCTCGTAGGCGACGGTCGTCGCGTGCAGGTCGACGATGCAGAAGACGCCCTCGCCCCGCTCCTGGCTCGAGACGTACTGGGCGATCGCGCCGAGGTAGTTGCCGAGGTGCTTGCGCCCGGTGGGCTGGATGCCGGAGAAGATGCGCACGTCGTCTCGGATCGGCTGGACTCGGGACCCGCGTCGCCTAGCGGCGGCGCAGCGAGCTGTCGGTGAGCCAGGGCGGGTCCCAACCGCGGTCGTTCGGGTTGACGTTCACGCCGGGGGCGACGATCTCGTCGATCCGGTCGAGCAGCTCGGCGCTCAGCGACGTCTCCAGTGCGGCGAGCTGGCTGTCGAGGTGCTCCATCGTGCGCGGGCCGATGATCGCCGCGGTGACCGCCGGATGGTTGATCACGAACGCCAGCGCCATCTCGATCAGGGAGATCCCCGCCTCCTCGGCGAGCTGAGCGAGCGCGTCGGCCGCCTGAAGCTTGCGCTGGTTGGCCGCGAGCGACATGTCGTAGCGCTGCGGAAGCATCTGCGCGCGTCTTGAGGTGCCCGGCGAGTCGCCGTCCTTGCGGTAGCGGCCCGACAGCCAGCCGCCCGCCAGTGGGCTCCACGGGATCACGCCCATCCCGTACTGCTCGCAGACCGGAAGCACGTCCGCCTCGATCCCGCGGTTGAGCAGCGAGTAGGGAGGCTGCTCGCAGGAGAAGCGCTCGCGGCCGCGCCGCTCGGCCACCCACTGCGCCTGCACGATCTGATGAGCGGGGAACGTCGAGCTGCCGATGTAGCGCACCTTGCCGGCCCGCACCAGGTCGGTGAGGGCGCCGAGCGTCTCGTCGATGTCCGTGTCCGGCTCCGGGCGGTGGATCTGGTAGAGGTCGATCCAGTCGGTGCCGAGCCGTTTGAGGCTGCTCTCGACCTCGTCGATGATCCAGCGGCGGGAGTTGCCGTAGCGGTTGGGATCGTCACCCATCCTGCCGTGCACCTTGGTGGCGAGCACCACCGAATCGCGGCGGGCGCCCGAGAGCGCCCTGCCGACGATCTCCTCGGACTCCCCGCGCGAGTAGACGTCGGCCGTGTCGATGAAGTTGATGCCGGCGTCGAGGGCCCGGTGGATGATGCGGATCGAGTCCTCGTGATCGGTGTTGCCCCAGGCGCCGAACATCATGGCGCCCAGGCACAGCGGGCTCACCATCACGCCGGTGCGGCCGAGGCTGCGGTGTTCGATCTCCATCTCGCGCGCCTAGTCCAGAGCCTGGCGGATGACCGGGCGCTTGGCGGCGGCGACCTCGTCCAGGCGCCGCACGGGTGTCGAATAGGGGGCATTGCGCGCGATCTCCGGATCCTCCGCCGCCTCCTTGAGGATCGCCGCGATCGCATCGGCGAAGCCGTCGAGCGTCTCCTTGGTCTCGGTCTCGGTCGGCTCGATCATCAGCGCCTCGTCCACGAGCAGCGGGAAGTAGACGGTGGGCGGGTGATAGCCGAAGTCGAGCAGCCGCTTGGCGAGATCGAGCGTCTTCAGGCCCAGACCGCGCTTCATGGGGCCTCCGGACAGGACGAACTCGTGCATGCACAGCTGTCCGTAGGCCAGCGGCAGATGCTCGGCCACCCCCTGCTCGGAAAGCCGGGCGAGTAGGTAGTTCGCGTTCAGCACCGCCACCTCGGAGGCGTCCTTCAGCCCGTCGGCCCCGAGCGAGCAGATGTAGGCGTAGGCGCGCACCAGACAGCCGTAGTTGCCCTGGAACCCCCGCAGCCTCCCGATCGACTTGGGCCGGTCGTACTCGAGGTCGTAGACGAACGTCCTCGACAGGGCGGCGGGCGAGTGGCCGTTGGCGCGCGGGATCTCGCCGCGATCATGCTCATCGCCCGGCGCGCTCGCACCACCGTTGCGGTGAGGCCGCTCGCGGCGGACGACGAGCGGGCGTGGCAGAAACGGCGCGATCCGCTCGGACACGGCTATCGGGCCCGATCCCGGGCCGCCGCCGCCGTGCGGCTGGGTGAACGACTTGTGCAGGTTGAAGTGCACGATGTCGAAGCCCATGTCGCCCGGCCGCGACAGCCCCATGACCGCGTTGAGATTCGCACCGTCGTAGTAGAGCGTGGCGCCCACCCCGTGAACGATCGCCGCGATCTCCTCGATGTTGGGGTCGAACAGGCCGAGTGTGTTGGGGTTCGTGAGCATCAGGCAGGCCGCGTCCGGCCCGCACTTCGCGCGCAGGTCATCCACGTCCACTCCCCCGGCCGCGTCGGTCGCGAGCTTGACGACCTCCATCCCCGCCATCGTGACCGTCGCGGGGTTCGTGCCGTGCGCCGTGTCGGGGATGAGCACCTTGTGCCGCGTCTCGCCGCGATCCTCGTGGTAGGCGCGGGTGAGCAGCACGCCCGCCAGCTCGCCGTGGGAGCCCGCCGAGGGCTGCAGCGAGACGTAGGGAAGCCCCGAGATCTCTGACAGGGCGCTCTGCAGATTCCACATCAGCTCGAGCGCCCCCTGGGCGCGCTCGGGACGCTGGAGCGGGTGAAGTCGCGAGTGGCCGGGAAGCGCCGCGACCCGCTCGTGCATGCGCGGGTTGTGCTTCATCGTGCACGACCCCAGCGGATAGAAGCCCGAGTCCAGATCGAAGTTGCGCTTGGAGATGCCCACGTAGTGGCGCACGATCTCGGGCTCTGAGACCTCTGGCAGCCGTGGCGGCTCGGCCCGGCGAAAGCGCGCCGGCAACAGCTCCTCGGCGTCCGTCTCGGGCACGTCCAGTGAAGGACACACGAACGCGCGCCGCCCCGGCGCGCCCTTCTGGAAGATCGTTCTCGCCTCCCGGGCAGGAATCGCGGGGCCCTCGGCGACAGCGCCGGCGCTCACGCCGTCACCGCCTCGTCGGCGACGGCCGGGTCGCGCTCGGCGGCCACGGCGCCTCCCAGCACCTGCGCCAGCCGGTCGATGTCGGCCCGCGATCGGCGCTCGGTGATCGCCACGAGCAGCCCGCCGGCGTCCTGCGCGCGTCCGGTGAGCGCCTGCAGGTCGACGCCGGGATTGACCCCGTCCTTGAGGCAGCGCCGGATCACCGCCCCGACGTCGGCGTCCAGGCGCACCGCGAACTCGCGGATGACCGGCCGCTCATGCAGCTTCTCCACGCCGTCAAGCCCCGCGAGCGTCTCGCGCGCGTAATGGGTGCGGGCCAGCAAGAGCTCGCCGAGCTCGACGATGCCGGCTCGCCCCAGCCACGCCAGGTAGACGACCCCCGCCAGGGCGTTGAGCGCCTGCGCCGTGCAGATATTGGACGTCGCCTTCTCGCGGCGGATGTGCTGCTCGCGGGTCTGCAGCGTCAGCACGAACCCCCGCCTCCCGTCCGCGTCAACCGTCTCGCCGGCGATCCGGCCGGGCATGCGCCGCAGATACTCCTCGCGGGCGGCGAACAGGCCGAAGGACGGACCTCCGAAGTCCAGGCGGTTGCCGAGCGGCTGCCCCTCTCCGACGGCCACATCGACACCACACTCGCCCGGCGGCTTGAGGATCCCGAGCGGGATCGGATCGACCTGGCAGATGACGAGCGGGCGCCCGCCGGCCGCCCCGGCCCCTGCGCCCGGGCTCCCGCCCCCGCCCGCCTCGCCGCCGGCGTCCCTGGCGGCGGCGCTCAGGGCCTCGGCGTCCTCGACGGCGCCGTAGAAGTTGGGCTGGGCGAAGATCGCCGCGCTCGTGTCGCCGTCGATCGCCCGCGCCCACTCCCCGGGGTCGGTGGCGCCGTCTGACAGCGGGACCTCGACGACCTCCATGCCGTAGCCGTGAGCGTGGGTCCTGAGCGTCTCGATCGCGTGGGGATGCAGGCCGGCGCTGACGACGAACCGCCTGCGGCCGTTGTGCAGCTTGGCCAGATAACCGGCCGCCGCCACGGCCGAGGGGCCCTCGTAGACCGAGGCGTTCGACACGGGCAGGCCGGTGAGCTCGGAGATCGCCGTCTGATACTCGAACATCACCTGCAGCCCCCCCTGGGAGATCTCGGGCTGGTAGGGGGTGTAGGGGGTCAGAAACTCCGAGCGCTCGGTCAGCATGTCGATCAGCGCGGGCACGTAGTGGTCATACATGCCCGCCCCCAGGAAGCTCAGCTCGTCCTCCACGCTCGAGTTGCGCGCGGCGAGATCTCGCAGATGGGCGTACACCTCCTGCTCCCCCAGCCCCTCAGGTAGATCCAGCGGCCGCCCCAGGCGCACGCCCGCGGGGATCTGGCGGTCGAACATCTCGCGCACGGAGCCGACCCCGATCGCCGCGAGCATCGCGTCGAGGTTGGCTTCGGTGATGGCGGTGTAGCGACTCAAGTGCCTGCCGTCAGCCTAGCCATCCAGGCTCGCCGAATAGGAGGCGGCATCCATCAGCGCCTCGCGCTCGGAGGCGTCGGTGAGCCGCACCTTCACGAGCCAGCCCTCTCCGTAGGGGTCCTCGTTGACCGCCCCTGGATTCTCGGTGAGTGCCTCGTTGACCTCGACGATCTCCCCCGACAGCGGCGCCACGACGTCCGAGACCGCCTTCACCGACTCGATCTCGGCGTAGGAGGCGTCCTTGGATGTCGCGGTGCCCACCGCCGGCAGCTCGAGGAACACGACCTCCCCGAGCGCGTCCTGGGCGTACCAGGTGATGCCCAGCGTGGCCGTGGTGGGATCGGCCTCGTCGATCCGCGCCCAGTCGTGTTCTGAGTGGTAGAGCAGATCAGCGGGATAGCTTGCCTCGGCCATTCACGTGCCCTTTCGGTAGAGCGGCTTGTCCTTGACCACGGCGGGCCGCATCTTTCCACGAACGTCGATCTCGAGGCGGGTGCCGGCGACGGCACGAGCGGCGGGCACGTAGGCGAGGCCGATACCCACGCCGAGGCTCGGGGAGAGCGTGCCGCTGCTGACCTCGCCGCCGCCGATCACCGGGTTGCCCCGGCGGGCGATGCCCGGGCCGTCGATGACGAACGCGATGAGCTTCTCGGCGGGCCCCGCCGTGCGCGTGGCGCGCACCGCCTCTGAGCCGATGAAGCCGGTGTCCTCCTTGCAGCACCACCCCAGGCCGGCTTCGATCGGGCCCTGATCGACCGTCAGATCGGTGCCATACAGGTGAAAGCAGGCCTCAAGGCGCAGGGTGTCGCGCGCGGCGCGCCCTGCCGGGACCGCTCCCCGGCGCACGATCTGATCCCACAGCGCGGCGGCGTCCCCGGGAGCGCACAGCAGCTCGACGCCGTCCTCGCCGGTGTAGCCGGTGCCGCAGACGAGCGCCTCCGCGCCCGCCAGCCGGCGGCTCCCGGCGGTCATCCGCGCGGGCAGCGGAGCGTGGGAGAGCGCCTGCACGATTTCCCTGGCCCGCGGGCCCTGCACGGCGAGCATCGCGTAGTGCTCGATCCTGTCGAGTACCTCCACCGCCCCGAAATCCGCTGCGTGCGCCTGAAACCACTCCAGATCCCGGCTGTGGTTGGCCGCGTTGGTGACCGTCAGGTAGCGATCGTGCTCGAGACGGTAGGTGAAGAGATCGTCGAGCACACCGCCGTCCTGGCGACACAGAAGGCTGTACTGAGCCCCGCCGCCGGTGCCGCCGGCTGCTCCCACCGCGATCGCCGAGACATCGTTTGAGAGCAGGCGCTGGAGCAGGGCGAGCGCATCGGGCCCGCGGGTCTCGATCTCCCCCATGTGCGAGACATCGAAGATCCCGCAGCCCTGCCGCACGGCCATGTGCTCGGCGCGAATGCCGCTGGCGCGGTACTGCACCGGCATCTCCCAGCCGGCGAACTCCACGAGCTTCGCCCCGGCGCTGACGTGGCGCTCGAACAGGGGGGTCCGTTTGAGCGTCGGCGGGGCGTTGGTGCTCACCGCCCGCAGGCTAGCGAAGAGCGTTGTGGTCAGGCCGTCGCTGAGTTGCCGCCGGCTCCCTCGGGAATCGTGCGATCCTTGCGATCAGCGCAGAAACGGGGGAACGTCGATGTCGTCGTCTGAGATCTCCAGCGACGAGCGCTGGCGATCGTCGATGCGCGGCCCCCGATCGGGGCGGCTCGCGCGGCTGTCGCGGCGGGCCGAGCGGCCGGGGCGATGGTCGAAGCCCGTGCCGATCACCGTTACGCGGACATCATCGGACATGCTCTCGTCGATGACCGCGCCGAAGATGATGTTGGCGTTCGGGTCGGCCGCGTTCTGGATGATCTCCGCCGCGTCGTTGACCTCGAACAGGCCGAGGTCCTTGCCCCCGGTGATGTTCAGAAGGATGCCGGTGGCGCCGTCAACGGACTCTTCCAGAAGCGGCGAGGAGATCGCCGCCTTGGCGGCGTCGCCGCAGCGGCCCTCGCCGCCCGCGGTGCCGATGCCCATCAGCGCCGAGCCGGCGTCCTGCATGATCGTGCGCACATCGGCGAAGTCGAGGTTGATCAGGCCGGGGATGGTGATCAGGTCCGTGATCCCCTGCACGCCCTGGCGCAGTACGTCGTCGGCCTCGCGGAAGGCGTCCAGCATGGACGTGCGGCGCTCGACCACGGCCAGCAGCTTCTCGTTGGGGATCACGATCAGCGTGTCGACGACCTCGCGCAGGCGGTCGATGCCCTCGGCGGCCTGACGCGCGCGCTGGGATCCCTCGAAGTCAAATGGACGGGTGACCACGCCGACGGTGAGCGCGCCGATCTCGTTCTTGGCAATCTCGGCGATCACCGGAGCGGCGCCGGTGCCGGTGCCCCCGCCCTCGCCGGCGGTAACGAACACCATGTCCGCGCCCTTCAGCGCCTCCTTGATGTCGTCGCGCGACTCCGAGGCGGCGGCCAGGCCGACGTCGGGGTCCGCCCCGGCGCCAAGGCCCTTGGTCGACTCGTGGCCGATGTTCAGCTTGATGTCGGCGTCGCACATCGCGAGCGCCTGGGCGTCGGTGTTGGCGGCGATGAACTCGACGCCGCGTAATCCCGCGTCGACCATGCGGCTGACCGCGTTGGTGCCGCCGCCGCCGACCCCCACGACCTTGATGACCGCCAGATAGCTTCCGCTGCTCTCCATGATGGCTCTGTCCGAACCCTTCAGTAAGAAGTTAGGGTTCGGAGCATACTCCTCACCGAACCGCCGAGATGCGCACGTTATGCAGGGAACTTCGCCCTGTCAACGACAACGTCCAGTCCCGCAACGTTCGTTGCAGATCCCGGAACTCTCGACCATCGCCTTAGGATTGTCTCTACGCAGCTATCAACCTCCAGTTGAGGTTTAGGTCAACTCAACGTCCGGCGGCCGGGGCTGTCGCCGGTGCTTCCGCGCCCGCGGCCGATGCGCTTTCCGACCCGCCTGAGGCGCCGGCCTGTGTCGCAGCGCCCGCCTGTGCCGGGGCGCCCGGGGCCGCTTCGGCGGGCGCCGCCCTGGTCGAGGATTCTTCGATGGGGGTGGCCTGTTCCCCGGGAGACAGGCCGAGGGCGGACGTCAGGCCTGCGGCCAGTTCGGCGGCCGTGGTGGGGTCCGCGGGGCTGGTCGGCGTCGCCGCGGTGCTCGGCGAGGACCCGGTTGTGCCCGCTTCGGGGGGGCCCGAGCCGGCGAAGCCGGCGGCCGGGCGGCCCGGCACCCGCACATCCACGTAGACGGCGCCCGCGGAGCTCGGGTCGGCGAGAACACGGGCCAGCGACAGCCACTTCGCGTGCGGGCGAGTGGCGTTCCCGAAGTAGACCACGAGGCCGTTGCGCATCGCCGCCGTCACGCCCTGGGGCCCGGTGTAGACGCGCGCGACCGCCCTTGCCAGGGGAGCGGGCGCCGCGCCCAGCAGGGTGAGCGAGGCGAGCAGCGAGGAGCCCTGCACCTGGCGGCCCACCGGGAGGGCGGCGGCCGAGCTCTGTCCCTGCTTCAGCAGCGGCAGCGAACTCGACAGAAGCGCCGGACCGAGCACCACGCCGTCGGCGGCGACGGCCGTTCGCCCGCCGGCCACGGTGAGCGCGGCCACCGGCAGCTGCTCGACGACGTCGATGTGCAGGCCGTGGGGAAAGCTCGCCGTCGCCCGCAGCTCCCGCACCACCCGGTACGGCGCCACCGCCGCAGCAAGGGCGCCGGTGCGGACGTCCAGCGTGCTCATCTGCCGCGCGGCCCGCCCTAGGGCCGCTTCGATTTCCGCCGCCTCGGGGCCATGCACGCCGCTGACGTGCACCCGCTCCACCGACACGAGCGAGGAGTTGCGCAGCAACAGCCAGCCGCCCGCGAGCGCCGCCGCCGCGAGCAGCGCCGCGAGCAGGCCGAGGCGCAGGCGCCGGCGGCGGGCGAACAGCGAGAACCCGGCGCGCGCGAGGCCCAGGGCCTTCGCGAAGGGCGCCGCCGGGTCGAACGAGCGGCCGATCACGACGCGGCCGGCAAGTGAGCGATCCATCGCCCATGTGTTCGACCTTCGCGCGAGAACCCCTACAACCAGGGGAATCGGACATCGCCGAGGGTCTGCACCTCCGGCTCGAGCTCGACGCCGAAGCGCTCGAGCACGCGGCGGCGGCCCTCGGCCATCACCGCGATCACATCGGCGGTGGTGGCCGACCCGGTGTTCTCGATGAAATTGGCGTGCTTGGGGGCGAAGCGGGCCGCGCCGACGGCCACGCCGTTGCAGCCGGCCTGACTCAACAGCAGACCGGCCGAGCGCCCCTCGGCGCGGGGATCCTCGGGGTTCTTGAAGGTGGAGCCGAAGGTCTTGATCCCCTGTGGCTGGGCCTCGTGGCGGCGGGCGCGCATCGAGGCGATCTCCGCCCGGACCCGCTCGGCGCCGGCGCTCTTCAGCAGCAGGCCGGCGCGGCTGACGATCTCCCCCTCGGCCAGACCCGAGCGGCGGTAGGCGAATCCCAGCTCCGCGGGCTTTCGGCGCTCGACCCCGGCGGCGGTGGCGATCTCCACCCACTCGAGCGCGTGCTCCAGCTCGCCGCCGTAGGCGTTCGCGTTCATTCGCACGGCCCCCCCGATCGTCCCGGGGATGTTGACGCCGAACTCGATGCCCGAGAGACCCTCCCGAGCCGTGCGCGCGGCCACCGCGGGCAGGCGTGCGCCGCCCCCGCACACGATGCGGGGCCCGTCGACGGCGATCGCCGCCAGCTCGCGGTCGAGCTTCACCACGAGGCCCCGGACCCCCTCGTCGGCGATCAGCAGATTCGAGCCGGACCCGACCACGCTCACCGGCTCGGCGGCGCTCAGCGCCCAGGCGAGCAGCTCGAGCAGCTCCCCCTCGCTGCCGGCGCGCGCGAAGAACTCCGCGGCGCCGCCGGTGCGCACCGTCGTGAGCCGGGCCAGCGACGCGTTCGCCCGTACGATCGAGGGCGCCGCCGGGCCGTTCACGCCGCCACCAGCCCCGTGCCCAGCAGCTGGATGTCCCCGGCGCCCATGAGCACGCACAGATCACCCTCCTCGAGCAGCCGGGCGAGCACTCCTCGGGCGTCCGCGAACGCCGGCAGCCAGTAGACCGGCCGCCCGCCGGCGGCGTCCGCCGTGGTCTCGGCGATCGTGAGGCCACTCACCCCCGGATGCTCCTCGGCGCGCTCGCGCGCGCCAAACACCTCCAGCACCGCCGTCACGTCGGCCTGTGCGAGAGCCTCGCCGAACTCGCGCGCGAGCAGCGCCGTGCGCGAGTAGAGATGGGGCTGGAACACCGCCACCAGGCGCCGGTGCTCGAGCGTGCGCGCCGCCTGCAGGGTCGCGGCGATCTCGGTCGGGTGATGGGCGTAGTCGTCGTAGAGCAGAGCGCCGCCGGCGCTGTGGCCGAGCAGCTGAAAGCGCCGCCCGGCCCCCCCAAAGGCGGCGAGGCCGGCGACAGCGGACGCCGGCTCGGCGCCGGCCAGCCGGGCGGCATGCAGCGCCCCGGCCGCGTTCACGGCGTTGTGGGCGCCTGCCACCTTCAGGCGCACCTCCTGCCCGCGCCACTCGAACACCGACCCCCCGGCGGTGAGCGTCAGCTCCTCGGCGTCATAGGGGTCCACCTCTCCGGCCCGCAGCTCGAGCAGCTCGGGCCTGTCCCAGATGACCGCCCGCGGCGGGCCCGAGAGGAACTGGCGGAACGCCTCCCGCAGCTCGGCGAGCGAGGCGAAGCTCGCGTGGTGGTCCAGCTCCACGTTGGTGAGCACGGCGATCTCGACGCTCAGGCTGAGCATCGAGCGGTCGGACTCATCCGCCTCCACCACCAGCCACTCGCCGCTCCCCCACCCGGCGTTCGGAAGATCGCCTCCGATCGAGCCGCCCACCAGCCAGCTCGGCTCGAGCCCGGAGGCGCGCAGGGCGTGCACGAGCATCGAGGAGGTGGTCGTCTTGCCGTGGGTGCCCGCGACCGCGATCGTCCTCTTCAGGGCGCTCAGTTCCGCGAGGAGCTCGGCGCGGGGGCGCTCGGCGAGGCCCCGCTCGCGCGCGGCGACGCGCTCGGGGTTGTCGCCCGGCACGGCCGAGGAGTAGATCACCTGCACCCCCTCTCCACCCGGCACGTTCTGGGCGGCGTGGCCGATGCCGGCGCGCAGCACCCCGTCTGCCGCGAGGGCGTCCAGATAGGGGCTGCTCGCGGCATCCGAGCCGCTGACCTCGGCGCCGAGCGCCTGCGCGACGCGCGCATAGCCGCTCATCCCGGCCCCGCCGACGCCCACGAAGTGCAGGCGTCGCCCCTCCCAGGGGGTGCCTGCGAGCGCATCCGAGGGCTGGCTCATACAGCCGCGTCCAGCAGCTCGTGGGCCACCTCCGAGGCGGCCTTGGGCCGTGCGAGGCTGCGCGAGGCGGACGCCATCGCGGCCAGGCGCGAGCGGTCCTCGAGCAGCGCAGCCGTCTCAGCGAGCAGCCGCGCGGCGGTCAGCTCCCCGTCTGGAATCGTCACGGCGGCTCCCGCCTCGGACATCCAGCGCGCGTTTCGGCTCTGATGGTCTGCGGAGGCGTGCGGGTAGGGCACGAGGATCGCGGGTAGTCCGTGCGCGGCGATCTCGAACACCGATCCGCCGGAGCGGGCGACCACCAGGTCGGCGGCGGCGAGAGCGTCCGCGAAGTCCGCCAGGTCGAGATACTCGCGCAGATCGTATCCCGCCGAGGGTGCCCGCCGGGCCAGCTCCGCGTAGTCGCGGCGCCCGGACACGTGCAGTACGCGAAAGCCAGCGCCCGCGAACGCCTCGAACGCGGCCAGGTTGATCGAGCGGGCGCCGAGCGAGCCGCCGAACACCAGCACGGCGGTCTCCTCGGGCGCGATGCCGAGGCGTTCGCGGGCGGTGCCCCGTTCGCCGCCGAGTGCGGGAGTCGGGCGGCCCGTCACGCGGTAGCGTCTGCCATCGCGGCCCGCGAGGGGAAATGCCAGACACACGCGCCGGGCGAACGGGGCCAGCATGCGGTTGGTCAACCCCAGCCTGCTGTCGGCCTCGGTGAGCACCAGGGGCAGGCGCAGCGTGAGCGCCGCCAGGCCGACCGGCCCGGCAACGTAGCCGCCGCCGCCCATCACGGCGTCAGGGCCGATCCTGGCCAGGAGCGCCCGTGCGCGCGGCAGCGCCGCGGCGGCGAGCGCAAGCGCGCGCACGGCCCGCAGGGGGTTCGAGCGGTCAAGCCCCTCGACCGAGATCGTATGCAGCGGGAAGCCCGCCTTACGGACAAGCTCTGCCTCGGCGCGCAGACCGCCGATGAACGCCACCTCGGCGCCCTCAGCCCGCAGCGCCTCCGCCACCGCCAGCGCCGGCACGACGTGCCCGGCGGTCCCGCCCGCGGCGATCACGATCCTCTTCGGCGCTGGACTCGCGGCTCGATCGGCTGTCACGGCTGTCATGGCTCCATCGTCCCGGTTCGCGCCCGGGGGCGTCGCCAGAACGTGTGCGCGAGGGCGCCACCGCGCGCACGTGGGCGGTTCCCCCAGAGGCGACGTTCAGCAGCAAGCCCATCGCGGCGAGCATCACGATCAGGCTGCTGGATCCGTAGGACACGAACGGCAGCGTCACACCCGTGAGCGGCGCGAGACCCAGCACGGCGAACATGTTCAAAAGCGCCTGGGAGACGATCAGCGCCGTCATCCCCACCGCGAGCAGGGCGCTGTAGAGGCTGCGGGCCGCCTTGGCGGCGCGTAGGCCCGCATAGGCGATCAGCCCGTAGAGGAACAGCAGTGCGCACACGCCGACCACCCCCAGCTCCTCGGCGATCACCGCGAGGATGAAGTCGGTTGGGGCCTCGGGCAGGTAGAAGATCTTCTGCACCGACTCGCCGGGGCCGACCCCCAAGAGCCCGCCCGAGCCGATCGCGATCTGCCCCTGGACCGCCTGAAAGCCGCTGCCCGCCGCGTGCGCCCAGGGGTCCATGAACGACGTCAGGCGCGCTCGCGCATAGGGCCGGGCGAGCGCATACAGGAACACCAGCGCGAGCACCGTTCCGGCCACGATCGCGAGCTTGCGCATGGGGATCCCCGTCGCCACCAGCAGCGCCGCCGTCGTGAACGCGATCACCATCGCGCTGCCGAGGTCGGGCTGGGTGCCGACGAGCAGGCAGGCCGCGCCCACGACGAGCAGCAGCGGGTTCAGAAGGGCGCGCAGGTCGTGCACCCGCTGCGGGCGCCGGGCCAGGAGCGTGGCCGAATACAGCACGAGCGCAAGCTTCAGCAGCTCTGAGGGCTGAAACTGGAGCGAGCCGGGGCCGATCCAGCGGCGGGCGCCGTTGACGCTCACGCCCACGTGCGGAACGTGCACGGCCAGCACGAGCACGAATGACACGACCAGTAGCGGAGCCGTGATGCTCTGCACTTTCGCGACCCCGTCGCGTGCGAGCACGCGCATCACGATCAGACCCACGGCGCCGTAGGCGATGTACTTGATCAGGTATGAGCTGCCGTTGCCCTGGCCCTGCAGCAGCGTCGTCGCCGAGGAGGCGCTGTAGACCATCACCGCGCCGAACGCGAGCAGGCAGAGCGTCGCGGTCAGAAGGATGCGGTGCTCGAGTGACTGGTGGCCGGCGGCGGGCGCGGTCGAGCGCTCGCGCTTTTTGGAACCCTGCTTCCCAGGGGCTCCTGAGGCGCGGACGCGCCGTGCTGCGCCTGCTGGCATCTGTTCTCACTTCGACGCGGGCCCGCCGAAGCCTCTATCCACGGACAAGCTCGGAAAAGCGCTCGCCGCGGGCTTCGAAGTCGGCGAACTGGTCGAAGCTCGCGCAGGCCGGTGAGAGCAGCACCACCTCCCCGCTGACGGCGTTCTGAGCAGCGCCCGCCACGGCCCGCTCGAGCTCGCCGCATCGATGCACCGGCTCCTCCACGCCCGCAAGCGCTTGCGCGATCGCCGCAGCCGCTTCCCCGATCAGATACACGGCCCGGCAGCTGCTCGCGACTGGGCCGCGCAGCGCCGTGAAGTCCTGGCCCTTGCCCTGGCCGCCGAGGATCAGGTGGATCGGGCCCGCGTCGGCGAACGCGTCCAGTGCGACCTCGGTGCTCGCGATGTTGGTCGCCTTGGAGTCGTTCACGTAGCGAACGCCGTCGCGAACGGCCACCTCCTGCAGCCGATGCGCCACGCCCGCGAAGGAGCGCAGACCTGCGCGGACCGCATCGGCCTCGACGCCGCGCGCCAGGCAGACCGCGGCCGCGGCCATCGCGTTCTGGACGTTGTGAGCGCCCGGCAGGCGCAGCTCGCCCACCGCCAGCAGCGGGCGCTCCTCCCACCACAGCTGCCCGGCGCGCTCTGAGAGCTCGGCGCCCGCCCGCGCGCCGAAGGTGACACGCCGGGCGCAACCTCCGAGATCCTCGACGCCGAGCTCGAGCGGAGCCACGGCGAGGTCGTAGTTGCCCTGGTTGGCGAACAGGCGAAGCTTGGCCTGCCGGTAGGCCTCGTATGTCTCGTGGCGGTCAAGGTGGTCGGGCGCCAGGTTGAGCAGCACGGCGGCCTCCGGCGCGAACTCGAGGGTGTCCTCGAGCTGGAAGGAGGAGGCCTCGCACACGATCGTCACCTCGGGCTCGAGCGAGCCAACGAGCGAGCTCACGGCCCTCCCCACGTTGCCCGCGACCGCCACGGGCAGCCCGGCCTCGCGGTGGATGTGCCCGATCAGCTCGACGGTGGTCGTCTTGCCGTTCGTGCCCGTCACGGCTATGAACTGGTTCGAGAGCATCCGCCACGCCAGCTCCAGCTCGCCCAGCACCGGCAGCCCGCGCTCGCGGGCTGCGAGGACGGCGGGTGCCCCCGCGGGGACGCCGGGGCTCTTGATCACCGCACGCGCACGGTCGAGCACGGCAAGGCCGGGCTCGCCGAGGTGCACCTCCACGCCGGCCTCGCTCAGTGCATCCGCCCCGCCGGGCGCCCCCGAGTCCACGCCGAGGACCTCCTCTCCCCGCGCCCGCAGAGCGAGCGCGGCGGCCGCCCCCGAGCGGGCCAGGCCCACCACGAGGTAGGGACCACCCGGGATCTGCGGTCGCAGCTTGAACTCCACCGCCGCTCTTCTCGATCAGCCGATGCTCTGGCGGTAGATCGTGAAGCCGATCGCGCAGCAGATCGCGGCGACGATCCAGAAACGCAGGATGATCTTCGTCTCAGACCACGCCCGCAGCTCGAAATGGTGGTGGATGGGCGCCATCAGGAAGACTCGTTTGCGGGTGGTCTGGAAGGAGATCACCTGGATCACGACCGACAGCGCCTCGATCACGAAGATCCCCCCGAGCAGCACGAGCAGGAGCTCGGTCTTGGTCATCACCGCCAGCCCGGCGATCGCGCCGCCGAGCCCGAGCGAGCCGGTATCTCCCATGAAGATGGTCGCCGGAAACGCGTTGAACCACAAGAAGCCGATGCATCCGCCCACCAGGCAGCCCGCCAGCATCGCCAGGTCGTACTCGCCCGTTATGAAGGTGATGCCGATGTACGCCAGCAGCACGATCGCGGCACAGCCCGCCGCGAGGCCGTCGAGCCCGTCGGTGAGGTTGACCGCGCTGGTGGTTCCCGCCACGACGAAATAGATGAGCAGCGGGTAGAACGGCCCCAGATCGATCTGATAGTCGACGAACCGCAGTCGCAGTGTGCTGGCCAGATGAGCCTGATCCTTGGCGATCAGCCACAGGCCGACGGAGATCGCGATCGTCACCACGAGCTTCGTGCGCGCGCGCAGCCCGAGCGAGCGGCGCTTCACCAGCTTCGTGTAGTCGTCGGCGAAGCCGAGCAGCGCACATGCGATCGCGGCCCCGAACACTCCCACCGAGCGCCATTCGTAGTTGGTGAGGATTAGGAACGCGACGGAGACCGCCAGGAAGATGATGACCCCGCCCATCGTCGGCGTCCCGGCCTTCTGGTGGTGGCCCTCGGGCCCGTCCTCGCGGATGTGCTGGCCGAACTCCCGCCTGCGCAGAAACTCGATGAACTTCGGGCTCAGGAAGATGCAGATGAGCAGCGACGCGGTGCCTCCGATGAGAATCCGGCCCATCAGGGCCGCCCCGGCCCGGCGCTGGGCTCGAGCACGGACGCCCCGCTGGTGTGGCCGCGGCGCTGCTCGCCCGCACCGCCGAGGGCCTCGGCCACCCGCTCGAGGCCGACCCCGCGCGAGCCCTTGACGAGCACCGTGTCGCGGTCGCGCAGCAGCGGGCCGAGCAGCGCGGCGGCGGCCGGCGCATCCGCCACCGAATGAGCCTCGCCGGCGAAGGCCCCGGCGATCTCGGCTGAAAGCGGCCCGACGGTCACGAGCAGCTCGACCCCCCGCGCCCTCGCGTGCTCGCCGATCTCGCGGTGCAGAGCCGGCGCGTCGGGGCCGAGCTCGAGCATGTCGCCGAGCACGGCCACCCGCCGCGCGGGGGCCGTCTCAGCCAGATCGTCGATCGCGGCGCGCATGGACATCGGGTTGGCGTTGTAGCAGTCGTTGATCAGGAGCACCCCGTTGGCAAGCTCCAGCCGCTCCCCGCGAAGCGCGGAGAAGCGAACGTCCACGCCGCCTTCCGGGGTGATCCCGAGCGACCGTGCGGCGGCGACCGCGGCGAGCAGGTTGCGCAGGTTGTGGGCCTGGCGGAAGGACGGCCGCAGGGTGATCGCGCCAGCGGCCCCCGCGCGGGCCGCTGCGCCGGGCCCTGCCGTCGCGTGTGCCGCCGGCCCCCCTGCGCCCGGGCTCTCGCGGATCACGATCTCCTCCTCGCCTGCGCCGCCGGCCAGCGAGAAGTCTCCCCCGTCGCCGAACGTCACGGTGTGCATGTCCGCGCGCAGGTGGGGCGCCAGCAGGGGCTCATCGGCCGGGACCACTACTGTCGTGCCCGGCGCCATATGAGCTATCAGCTCCGCCTTCGCCGCCGCGACGGCCTCGAGCGTGCCGAGCAGCTCGAGGTGCACCGGACCGACGTTCACTATCACGCCGGCGTCGGGTTCGGCGATCACCGTCAGCTCGGCGATCTGCCCTGCGCCGCGCATCGCCATCTCCAACACGAGCGCCTCGGTGTCGCCCGGCGCGGCGAGCACAGCCAGCGGCAGGCCGATCTCGGTGTTGAAGTTCTCGGGGCTGGCCACCGTGCGCATAGTCGGCGCGAGGATCGCGGCGAGGATGTCCTTGGTCGATGTCTTGCCGGTCGAGCCGGTGATCGCAACGACCCTCGTCCCGCCCCTGCCCAGCTCCTCGCGCCAGGCATGGGCGAGCGCCTGCAGCCCGGCGAGGGGATCGGGGTGGGCGAGCACCGCGCCGGGCGTGCCGCTCGCGAGCGCAGCGCGCGCGTGCTCCGGCGCGATGAGCACCCCCCAGGCGCCCGCCCCGAGCGCATCGGCCGCGTGTTCGCCGCCATCTGAGCGCTCGCCGTGCAGACCAACGAACAGATCCCCGTCCGTGAGCCTGCGCGAGTCGATGCTCGCGCGTCGCGGACCCGCAGCAGCGGCGCGGTGCGAGGGCTCGGCCACGAGCTCCGCGCCGGCTGCTCGGGCGACCCGCTGGGCGTCCCAGCCTCTCACGCGGTGGCCCCCGCCGCGACGGCCCGGCGGGCACGCAGCGCGTCCCTGGCGACGGCGACGTCATCGAAGGGCACCTTCCGGCCCCCGGCCAGCTCCTGCCCCTGCTCGTGGCCCTTGCCGGCGATGACGAGCACATCGCCCGCGCGGGCGGATGCGACCGCCTCGCCGACCGCGGCCCCGCGATCGGCGATCGAGCGAACGGGCGGCTCCTGCGCGCGGCGGCCGCGATCGTCCTTGGAGCGATCCACCCGCGCTACCCCGGCCATGATCTCCCCGATGATCTGCTCAGGATCCTCCGAGCGCGGGTTGTCAGAGGTGACCACCGCCACGTCCGCCAGGCGCGCGGCGATCTCGCCCATCAGCGGCCGCTTGCCGCGATCACGATCGCCGCCGGCGCCGAACACGCAGATCACCCGGCCCGGCGCGCGGGAGTCGCTCCCCACGAGCTCGCGCGCCGCGCGCAGCACGTTCTCCAGCGAGTCCGGCGTGTGGGCGTAGTCGACGAGCACCGCGAAGTCCTGGCCCTCGTCCACGGGCTCGAAGCGCCCCGGGACGTGCACTCCGCGCTCGAGTGTGGCCACGAGCACGTCGAGGTCGCCCCCGAGCGCGTGAACCGCCGCGAGCGCCCCCAGCGCGTTGGCGACGTTGAATCGCCCCGGCATTCTGAGCGCGACCTGACGTGTCCCCGCGGGAGTGTGCAACTCGAAGCTGCAGCCGTCGAAGCTGCAGCGCAGCGCGGTCGCGCGGTAGTCGGCCCCCTCCTGCCCCACGGCGAACGTGCACACGTCGCCGAGCTCGGCGGCTAGGCGGCGACCGTAGGGGTCGCCGACGTTCACGACGCTGAGGCCCGGCCCGGGCGGTCCGCCGCGCTCGGAGCTGGTTGCGCCCGCGCCGTCGCGGGCAGCGAACAGCCGCCGCTTGGCCTGGAAGTAGTCCTCCATCGTGTCGTGGAAATCGAGGTGGTCGCGGCTGATGTTCGTGAAGACGGCGGCTGCGAAGTGAATCTCCTCGGCGCGCCCGAGCGCGAGCGCGTGGGAGGACACCTCCATCGCGCAGGCTCGGTCGCCGCCGTCGAGCATCGCGCGGAAGTCGGCCTGCAGGTCGATCGCCTCGGGGGTGGTGCGGGTCACCGCCCGCTCGACGGTCCCGACGACGGACTTGACGGTGCCGAGCAGCCCGCACTGCTCGCCGATCGCTTCCAGCATTGCGCGCACCAGATAGGCGGTGGTGGTCTTGCCATTCGTCCCCGTCACGCCCACCACCCGCAGCTCACCGCTTGGATCGCCATAGAAACGAGCTGCAATCGGGGCCATCGCGGCGCGGACCGATTCGACGACTACCTCGGGGACGCCGAGGCCGAGGGGCCGCTCGACGACCAGCGCCGCCGCGCCGCGGCTCACGCCCTCGGCGGCAAAGTCGTGGCCGTCGTGGCGAAAGCCGCTCACGCAGAACAGGAGATCCCCGCTCTGCACCGCGCGACTGTCGTATGTCAGGCCCGTGATCTCCACCGCAGCAGCCGCAGGGGAGGCGTCTGTGGGAATCAACTCGTCGAGCCGCATGGGCTGATGCTATCCCGGCGGGATGTCCAGGTATGGCAGCGCGAAGGACATGATCTGACCGAAGGCCGGAGCCGCGACCGTCCCGCCGTAGATCGATCCGGCCTGCGGTTCATCGACGATGACCGCGCACAGGAGCTTCGGATCGGATGCGGGAGCGAAGCCTATGAACGAGGCGACGTAGGCGTGTTCGGAGTACTGGCCGGTGGCGGCATCGACCTTCTGGGCGGTACCCGTCTTGCCCGCGAGCTGATACCCCGGTATCGAGACCTCGCTGGCCGTTCCGCCCGGGGCCAGGACGCCCTGCAGCATCCGGCGAAGCGCCGCCGCGGTGGCGGTCGAGATCACGCGGCGGCCCGCCGGCAGCGGCTGGGCCCGGCCCCCGACGGAGCCCACGATGTGCGGTGCTCGCAGGATGCCGCCGTTGGCGATCGCCGAATACGCGCTCGCCATCTGGATCGGCGTGACGAGCTCGCCCTGCCCGATCGGCAGGTTGCCCATCGACGAGCCGGAGTAATGGTCGAGTCCGAGCACCGCGCCGCCTTCCTCGCCTGGCAGCTCAACGCCGGTCGGAGCTCCGAACCCGAACCGGTGCACCCAGCCGTTGAAACCCGATGCGCCCTCGAGCATTCCGATCTTGATCGCGCCGACGTTGCTCGACTGGGCCAGGATCTGAGCCGTTGTGAGCGTCTCCTCGGGGTGTTCGGTGTCATCGTGGATTGTTCTGTCGGCGACCTGGATCTGGTCCGGAATGTCAAATGGCGTTTCCGGCGTCACGAGGCCCTGCTGGAGCGCCCCGGAGACCGTGATGGCCTTGAAGGTCGAGCCCGGTTCATAGGCGAAGCCGACGGCGCGGTTCTCCATGTCGCCGGCGGGAGAAGCTCCGGGGTCGTTCGGATTCACCTCCGGCCAGTTGGCCATCGCGAGGACCGCTCCGCTGTTGGGGTCCATCACGATCGCGGTCGCGTCTTTCGGGTTGAACACCCTGCCGACCGCGCTCAGCACTTCTTCGGCGTGCTGCTGGATGTTGGCGTCGAGCGTCAGCGACAGCGACGCTCCCGCCACCTCGTGATGGGCTTCTGTTATCGACACCGGCTGACCGAGAGCGTCGCTGACCACGCGCCGCTCGCCGGAACGGCCGTGCAGGAGCGAGTTGCGCGAATACTCGAGTCCCGCCAACCCGTTGCCTTCCGTGCCCACCACGCCCAGCACCTGCCCCGCCAGCGTGCCGCGCGGGTAGACGCGGCGCATGACCGGCGCGCCCGAGACGCCGGGGATCTTCAGCGCGAGGACCGCCTGCGCCTGTTTCGCCGGCAGGGCCCGCGCGAGGAACACGAAGCCGGTGCGCTCGGAGAGCTTCCTCAGCACCACGGCCTGTGACTGGCCCAACAGCGGGGCCAGACGCTGCGCCGCGCCCAGCGGATCGGTCAGCAGATACGGCGTCGCCGCGATGTCCTGGGCCGGCTCGGACACGGCGAGATCGACCCCGTTGCGGTCCGTGATCGCACCGCGTTGCGCCGGCACCGGTTCCTCGGTCTGCTGCTGGGTGCGCGCCGCCGAGCGCAGCGAGGAGCCGTCCAGCACGCCCAGATAGAAGGTTCGCCCGGCGGCCAGCACCAGCAGGAGGAAGAACAGCCCGAAGATGACGCCTATCCGGCGTTGGATGAGGTCCACCGCTCAACCCGAGGGGCTCGCCCGAGTGCCGCCGCCTGGGGCCCCTTCGGTTGGGCCGCTCCCGGCCGCTTCGCTCCCGGAGGGCCCGGTCGCGGGCGTCTGTGCCGGTGCCTGCGGCGCCGTCGCCTGTCCTTCCGACGTCCCTGCCGAGGATTCAGCGGACGACGACGTCGGCGCCGAGGCCGCCGCGGCGGATTCCCCCGCGGTCGAGCTGGATCCGGTGCCTGACGCTTCCGTCGAGGCCGAGGTGGCGGACTGTTCCGCGGTCGCCGACGCGGCCGAGCCGCTCGCGACCTGCGAGGAGTTGGCGCTCGGAGCTTCGCCGGAGCCGGCTGCGGGGGCGTGAGCGTTGCTGAGGGCGGCGGCGCCGCGCCTCACGTCGATCTGCGGACGGACCGCCAGAAAGCGCAGGGCTCCCATCGGAACGGGTTCCATGCCCCGCCGCGCGGCCCACGAGGTGATGCGGGTGCTCGAGCCCAGTTCGGAGTTTTCGATGCTGAGCGCGGCGTTCTGGCGTTGCAGCGCCGCCTCCTGCTCGAGTGCGCGGCCGATGCCGGCGTTCAGCCTGAGCAGCCCTAGCTGCAGCGTCACGATCCCGATCAGGGCAAACGCCACGAGGCCAATCCAGGTACGCCCGCCGAGCGCCCGGCGACGCGAGGAGCCATCCAGCCTGGCGAGCAGGCCGCGGGCGATTCCCGCGTGCTCGGTCGAACGCCGGTGAGCCGGTTGGTCCTTGGCTCTCCGAGCCGGGCCGGATACCCGCCGGGGCCTCGGCGGAATGCTCAGCGGACGAGCCGGCGCAGCCGCGCCCGAGACACGGACGGCCGGGGCGGCGGCGGACGCCTGCCCGCTCACGCCGGATCTCCGTTGTCGGTCAGCTTTTTGGCCGCCCGCAGCCGTGCGGAGGCGGCGCGCGGATTGCTCGCGATCTCCTCCGCGGAGGGTACGATCGAGCGGCGCGCGATCAGCGCCGCCTGCGGCTCGCGACCGCAGACGCACACGGGCAGCTCGGGCGGGCAGATGCAGCCGCGGGCGCGCTCGGCGAGAAAGCGCTTGACGCGCCGATCCTCGAGCGAGTGGAACGCGATCCCCGCGAGCACGCCTCCTTCGCGCAGAAGCCCCCAGGCCAGCGGGAGTGCGCGGTCGAGCTGTGAGAGCTCGTCGTTGACCGCGATCCGCAACGCCTGGAAGACCCGCTTGGCGGGGTGACCTCCGGCGAAGCGGGCGGGAGCGGGAATCGCGGAGTTGATCGTGTCCACGAGCTCGAGCGTCGTCTCGATCGGCGCCTGCGCGCGCCGCCGCACGATCGCCCTGGCGATCGCGCCCGCGTGGCGCTCCTCGCCGAAGTCGCGTAGCGCCCGGGCCAGCTGGCGCTCGTCCCAGTCGGCCACGATCTCTCGCGCGCTCAGCTTTTGCGCGGGGTCCATGCGCATGTCCAGCGGCGCCTCATAGGAGTAGGAGAAGCCGCGCTCGCGGGTGTCCACCTGCATCGAGGACATGCCGAGATCGAAGTAGGCGGCGTCGGCGCGCACGCCCTCGCTCAGGAGCAGCTGAAGACCCTCGGCGTAGCCCGCCCGGATGAAGCGCGTCGTGCAGGCCATCTCCGGCGCGAGCGCCGCGAAGCGCTCCTCGGCCAGCGGATCGCGGTCGATCGCCACGAGCGTGCCGGTGGAGCCGAGCCGCTCGGCCACGAGGCGAGCGTGACCGCCGTCGCCGAAGGTGCAGTCGATCGCCGTCTGGCCGGGGCTTGGATCGAGCAGCTCGAGTAGCTCGGCCGCGAGCACGGGCACGTGGCCCTGGGGCTCGCCCCCTGGATCGACCCTCGCGGTGATCCGGGAGCCGCGGGCGGATTCGCGCCCCCGCGGGATGCGTCCCCGTGCTCGTTTCATCTCAAGCAGGGTCATCGACACTCGCAGTGATCGCGGCGACGCCGCCGAGCAGCGTCGGCCGGTGCTCGTTCCAGCGGCCCCTGTCCCACAGCTCGAGGCGGTCCCCCACTCCGACGACAACGACGTCCTTCTGCAGGCCGGCGTGATCGCCGAGAAAGCCCGGCACCATGATCCGGCCCGCCGCGTCGAGGTCCGCGTCATGGGAGCTCCCGTAGAAGAAGCGCTCTAGCTCGCTCAGACGGGGAGACAGGGGTGGCAGTTCGGCGAGCGCGCGCTGGGAGTAACGCTCATAGTCCTCGGGGCGCCATACCCCCACGCAGGGCTCCTGGTCGACGGGCATCGCCAGCACCACTCCCTCGGCGAGTGCCGCGCGGTAGCGGGCCGGCACCGTGAGGCGGTTCTTTGCATCGAGCGTATGGTCGAACGTGCCGCGAAAGGGAACCACTGTTGAGCTCCAAAGCTTGTTTACCGAGCCGAGGTGGAGGAGTGGGAGGAGCCCCTCCACCACGGCTCGCTGTCGCGAACTTACCCCACTTCCTCCCACAATGCAACCCCACATGCACATTTTGTCCCACTATTCCCTCCAAAGACCCTCCTCCGGGGGGAATCCCCGGCATCAAGCCGCTTTCCCGGCCGGCCGCGCTCGGCGTGCGCGGGCGTGGCGATGCAAGGGCGCATGCACGCGGTCATCTTGGGATTTCCCTTGCAGTCCCGCGGGTCCCGGCGAGGCGGGCCGGCATGTGCCCCCGGGCGCCCCGGCAGCCGCTACGATCGGCTCCCATGCCGGTCCACTCCGATCCGAGGCCGGGCAGGCGATCGCGCCTTGTGACGGCCCTGCTGATCCTCACGGCCTCAACGGCGATGGCGGGCTGCGGTTCCTCCCACACGAGCGCCACCGCCACCGACCCCGCCACCGCCGTCCCCGCATCGGCTCCGCTGTTTGCCGGCGCGATCGTGCGTCCCACCGGCTCGCAGAAGGCGGCGGCGTCAGCCGCCGGGCGGACGCTGACGCGCCAGGCCGATCCGTACCTGCGCCTGTTGACAGCGCTGCAGACGCCAGGCAGCCCGCCGTTGGACTTCGGCCGCGATGTGGCGCCGTGGCTGGGGCCGAGCGCCGGGATCTTCCTCAGTTCCCTGACCACCACTGAAGAATCGAAGATCGGCGGGTTGCTGTCCGGGCTCGCGCGGGATCTGCTGGGCGGATCCTCGGGCGCGAGCGCGTTCCCGTTCGCAGCTCATGGGCTCCAGGGAGCGATCGTGCTGGATACGAGCGACGCCGGCAAGGCCCGCTCGTTCGTTGAATCCCAGGCCAAGCGGGCCGGCGCGCACGCTTCCAGCTATCGGGGGGTGGCCTACCAGGCGACGCCCGAAGGCACGGCCTTCGCCGTCGTCCACGGCCTCGCGGTGATCGGAAGCGTGGAGGGCCTGCAGGGCGTCATCGACACCACGCTCGGGGGGCCCTCGCTGGCAGACTCCGGCGGCTACGCAAAGCTCGTGTCGGCAGCTCCGTCGGGCACCCTCGCCCACGTCTATGTGAACCCGACTGCCTCGGGGGGGAAGGGCGCGCCGCAGGGTGGCGCCGGCGCGCTGGCGCTGCTCGCCGGCACGCGACAGACGAACATCTCGCTCGTGCCCTCCGCTAGCTCGATCGGGCTCGACTTCGACACCCTCGCCGCCCCAGCGGCGTCCGGTGGGCTCCTCGCATCCGCATCCGAAGGCGCCCAGGCCGCGGGCGAACTGCCGAGCGAATCCTGGCTCGCCGTCGGTCTGGGAAACGTCGGCGCCTCGCTCGGGGGTGACGTGCAGGGGCTGCGGGCGCTCGTTTCCCTGGCGGGCTCGCTCGGCGGCTCGAGCGCGGAAGCTCCGGCATCGGGAGCGCTCAACCTGAACAGCCTGCTCGAAGCGATCCTCAAGCCGCTCAGCCTGCTGGGCGCCGACAGCGCCGAAGCACGGCACGCCTTCGCGAGCTGGATGGGCTCGGTGGGGATATTCGCGAGCGGCAGCGGTCTGGTCGACCTGAAGGCGGGAATCGTCATCTCCTCCAAGAACCCCAGCCTCTCCCGCGCCGCCGTCGCCAAGCTCGGCGAGCTTCTACGCAAGTCCGGCGCCTCGGTGCAGCCCGTCTCGATCGCGGGAGCACAGGCAGCCGTGTCCGTGGAGCTCAGCGGCCTCCCGGTCACGCTCGACGTCGTCGACGCCCGCGCCGCGAACGGGCAGACGAAGTTCGTGATCGGTCTTAGCGAAGCCTCCGTGGCGGCGGCGTTGAACCCCTCCAGCACGCTCGCCTCCTCGGCCCCCTACAGCGCCGCGAGCACCGCCCTGGGCGAAGGCATCCGGCCGAGCATCATCGTCGACTTTCCAACGTTCCTGGGCCTGCTCGAAGGGTTGGGCCTGAGCGAAGAACCGAGCATCTCGAAGCTCGTCCCGTATCTGCGCAATCTCAGCACCCTCGCCGGCGGCGGAAGCAGCCCGGGCTTAGGCGTTGAGCGCCTGCGGGTCGTCGCCGGGTTACAACACGCCGAATAGGGCTCAGCCGACGTCGATCGCCCGGTAGAAGGCTGGCTGGCCGTTCTGCACCCGATCGACCCCGTAGCGGCCGAGGGTGGTTTCGCCGTCGGCTTCGATCGAGTAGCGACCCAGTACCGAGTCGCGGTTCCTGACGGCAAAGAGCCGGTCGATCACGCTCTGGCGGTCGTTCCCGTGCACGCCGGCGGTACGGATGGCGTCCAGGACCACGCTCATGGCCTCGTAGCCGTACAGCGCATATGCCCCGGGCTCGCCCCCGAAGATGCGGCGGTAGTCGGCCAGCACGCGGGCCGAAGGCGGCGGATAGAGGCTTGGTGTTAGGACCGGAGTCGTGATGTACGTGCTCGCGCCGGCTGCGCCGAGCTGGGAGGTGAAGGACCCGTTCGCCAACGTGCTCGACCCCAGCAGCAGCAGGCTCGGATCGGCGTTGTGCAGCTGGCGCCACAGCGCCACCGTGCCGGCCTCGGTGCCGCCCGCGAAGAACACCGCCTGCGCGCCGCTGTTTGCGATCTTTTCGACCTCGCCCGTGAACATCGTGCTGCCGGTGACGTCGAGGCCGTCGTCGCCGGCCACGGCGATACCGCTCCGTTCGGCGTCTCCCGCCGTGATCTGTGCCAGCGGGACCTCGAATGGATCCTGGTCGTTGAGGACGTAGACCTTGCGCAGCCCCAATGCGGCCATCAGCTTCACCTGGGCGGCCGCCTGCGCCGGATCGCCCGGCTGCAGCCGGGCGAACGTGCGCCGGCCGGTCGGGTAGAAGCGTTCGGGCTCGTCCTGTCCGGCGTCCCGCGAGGACGTCAGCCCGACGTAGGGGCTGGCCGGCGAGACCTGCAGGATCCCGGCCGCGTTGATCAGCGGCAGCGACACCGCGGTGGCGGCCGAGTCGTAGTCGCCCAGATAGGCGATGGTGGTCGTGTCGTCAGCCGCAGTCTTCGCGTTCGAGGCGGTGATGCCCGGGGTCCACTTCCCGCTCGCGGGGCTCGAGTCGTCCTCTGACTCGTAGCTGACCTTGAACGCGCCCACCCGGCCGCCAACGTCGGCCAACGCCAGCTTCTCGCCGTTGACGATCTGCTGGGAAACGGCTCCCGAGGGTCCCTGCAGCGGAAGGCTCGAGTAGATCGTCAGCTGGCTGCCCACGGCAGTGGCCGCCCCCGAGACTCCCACGCCCCCGCACCCCGCCAGTGCGACCGGGAGCGCAACCAGCGCGGCGAGCACGGCCGCGAGCGCCGCCCGTCGCGCCCCTGTGCACAGCCAACGCGCGCGCACGGGCCGGCTAGCTGCGCCGACCGGGCAGATAGCCGGCGAGGATCTTCAGCGAGGCGCCCACGAGGATGATCACCGTGGCCAGCAGGAAGGCGTCGAAGCCCTTGGCCCCGAGCGCCCACAGCACGACCCATATGACCAGGCCCGCGGTGACGGTGAGGATCAGTCCCATGCGGGCGCAATCCTAGCGGAGCAGGCGCTGGTGGACCTCATCGCCGCCCCGGGCTCGCACCGGCGGGCAGGCCGCCACCTCCCGGCCAGCCCACTCACATCTCAAGCGCAGCGGCCAGTCGCGCAACCACCGCTCCGGCCGCCGCCGCCGGATCCTCGGGCGCCTCATCAACCGCGCGCACCAGCCTCGTGCCCACGATCACGCCGTCCGCTCCCGCGTCCGCTGCCAACCGCGCCTGCTCGGGCGTGCCGATCCCGAAGCCGAGCGCAACCGGGACGCTCGTGCTGGCCTTGGCGCGGGCGACGATCTCGGCGAAGCGGCCGGCCAGCGCCTCGCGCTCGCCGGTGGTGCCCACGACCGACACGGTGTAGAGGAACCCCTTGGCCTGCGCCCCGATCTCCCGCATGCGCTCCGGCGTGGTCGTGGGCGCGACGAGCGGTATCAGGGCGATGCCATGCGCATCGCATGCGTGAAGCACCTCGGGCCCTTCCCCGACGGGCAGATCGGGCACGATCAGACCGCATGCGCCGGTCCTTGCGAGACGCTCGACGAACGCCTCGGCCCCGGGAGCGAGCACCATGTTCGCGTAGCACATCAGCACCACCGGGACCTCGACGGCCAGCGCGCGCGCCACCTCGAACACTCCGGCGATGCTGCTCCCGGCGGCAAGCGCCCGCGTGCCCGCCGCGTGGATCACCGGGCCATCGGCGAGGGGGTCGGAGTAGGGCACGCCGAGCTCGATCAGATCCGCGCCGGCCGCCACGTAGGCCTCGCCGATCCGCACCGACTCCTCGAGCGTGGGAAAGCCGCCCATCAGGTATGGCATGAGCGCCGCCCGCCTGCTCGTGCCCGCAAAGGCGTCGGCGATGCGCTCGACCCCACTTCTCACGGCTGCGCTCACGGCTGCCCGAGCACCTCGGCGAGATCCTTGTCGCCGCGACCGGACAGGCACACGAGGTCCAGCTCGCCGGCCGGTTCGGCGAGCACCCACGCGAGAGCGTGCGCGGTCTCGAGCGCGGGGATGATGCCCTCCAGGCGCGCGAGCAGCTTGAACGCGTCGATCGCCTCGCGGTCGGTGACCGCCACATAGCGCGCGCGGCCCGAGTCGCGCAGGAATGCATGCTGCGGTCCGGCGCCCGGATAGTCGAGGCCCGCCGACACCGAGTGCGCTTCGACGATCTGCCCCTCCTCGTCCTGCATCACCGCCGAGCGCGAGCCGTGCAGAATGCCTGCACGGCCGCCGACGGTCAGCGGGGCGCCGTGACGGTTCGTGTCGATACCCTCACCGCCGGCCTCGACGCCGATCAACTCCACCTGCTCGTCGGCGAGGAACGCAGCGAACGTGCCCATCGCGTTCGAGCCGCCCCCCACGCACGCCACCACCCGCGCCGGCAGCCTTCCCTCGCGCTCGAGCATCTGCTCGCGCGCCTCGTCTCCGATCACCCGCTGCAGATCACGCACGAGCGCCGGGTAGGGAGCCGGGCCGACCACCGAGCCGATCACGTAGTGGGTGCTCTGCACGTTCGTAACCCAATCGCGGATCGCTGCCGAGGTCGCCTCCTTCAACGTCCTCGCGCCCGCGTCCACCGGGCAGACGGTCGCTCCCAACAGCTCCATCCGCTGCACGTTGGGGCGCTGCCTGCGGGTGTCCTCGACGCCCATGTAGACGACACACTCGATCCCCAGCAGGGCGCACACCGTCGCGGTCGCGACCCCGTGCTGGCCGGCGCCGGTCTCGGCGATGATCCGCCGCTTGCCCATCCGTTTGGCCAGCAGCACCTGGCCGAGAGCGTTGTTGAGCTTGTGCGACCCGGTGTGGTTGAGATCCTCGCGCTTCAGATACACCGGACGCCCGAGGCGCTCGGAGAACCTCCTGGCGCGATACAGCGGCGTCGGGCGCCCGCCGAAGTCCCGCTCGAGGCCGCGAAGCTCAGCCCAGTAGTCCGCATCCTCGCGCGCTCTGCCCCACGCATCCTCGAGCTCCCGCAGAGCAGGCATCAGCGTCTCGGGAACGTACTGACCGCCGTAGGGGCCGAAGCGGTGCTCGGCAAGCGTCCCCGGGGCGCCCGCGCTCACGCCGCGCTCCCGGGAGGCACGGCCGGGTCGGCCGGTTGGGCGGCGTCGAAGAACGCGCGCAGCCTGTCCGGGTCCTTGCGCCCCGGGGCAGCCTCGGTGCCGCTGGCCGTATCGACGGCGTAGGGGCGGGCCACGGCGATCGCCTCGGCCACGTTCTCCGGCGCCAGGCCGCCGCTCAGGATCAGCGGGACCTTCGACCGCCGCTGCGCCAACAGCGTCCAGTCGAACGTCTCCCCCGTTCCACCGCGGAGCCCCACCCGCTCCGATGCGCTGGCGCGCGCGTCGAGCAGATGGAAGTCGACGTGGAAACGCTCCAGGTCGCGTATGTCGCCGGGACCTGACACCTGGGCAGCCTTGATCACCCTCGCGCCGTTGCGGCGCGAGGCCTCGGCGCAGAACGAGGGTCCCTCATCGCCGTGCAGCTGCAGCATGCTCAGCCCGAGATCCTCGCTGGTGCGAACGACCTCCTCGAGCGGAGCATTGACGAACACGCCGCACAGCTCCACCCTGCGGCGCAGCACCGCGGCAATCCGCTGTGCCTCGGCGACCGAGCAGCTGCGCGGGCTGCCCGCAAAGAAGATCATCCCGAGCGCCCAGGCCCCGAGCTCGAGCGCCATTTCAGCGTCGTCGAGGTTGGTGATGCCGCAGATCTTGACCTTCGGATGCACCGCGAGGGAGGCGCGCACCTCGGCGCGCACGGACGCATCGGGGTGGCTGGGCGCCTCAACCGGGACGGCGGACTCGGCAGCGCCTGGGTGCGTCTGTGGCATGCCCCCACGGTAGCGGGCGCTCAGCCTACCCTTCAGGGGTGTTTGCGTTCGGCACCGAGTTCGGGCGGGTGCCGAGCGTCACCTGAACAGTCTTGTGCTCGTAGCCGCCGTGGCCGTTGCCGCGCATCAATCCGATCGTGATCGTATCGCCGGGCTTCTTCGCCTCGATGTCGTTGGCGAGTTCTTCTGAGCTCCCGACCACCTTGCCGTCGATCGAGGTGATGATGTCCCCGCCGACGGCCACCTGCCCGCCTTCGGTCGATCCGGTGAGGTTTCCGCCGCGAATGCCCGCCTTTTCGGCTGCCGTGCCCTTCTGAACGCTCTGCACGAGCGCGCCGCTTTTCACCGGCAGGTTGAGCGCCGACAGCGACCCATCGATCGTCAGCGAGGTCAGGCCGAGGTAGGCGCCGCGAACGGTCCCGCCCTTCTCGAGCTCGGAGATCTCCGACTTGGCGGTGTTGATCGGGACCGCAAAGCCGATCCCCACGCTGCCGTCGCCGGTGCCTCCGGTCTCGATCTGGGAGTTGATGCCGATCACCTGCCCCGCGGCGTTGAGCAGCGGACCGCCCGAGTTTCCGGGGTTGATCGGCGCGTCGGTCTGGAGCACATTGTCGATTGTGAAGCCGTTGGGTGCCGTTATCTGGCGCTGCAGCGCCGAGATGACGCCGGTCGTGAGCGTGCGCTCGAGGTCGAACGGATTGCCGATCGCGAGCACCGGATCGCCGACCTGGACGGAGCTCGAGTCACCGAGCGTGAGTGGGTGCAGCGTCAGACCGTCGGTGGGGATGTGCAGAACGGCGAGATCGTTAGACGGATCCTTGCCCACCACCTGGGCGTCGACCGTCTGGCCTTTTTCGAAGCTCACGGTGACCTTGATGGCGTTCTCGATGACGTGGTAGTTGGTGAGGATCGTGCCGGTGCCGTTGATCACGATTCCCGAGCCGGTCGCCTGGCCCTGTCGCTGGGTTTCGCCGCCACCGAACAGGTTGAATGGCGATTCGGTCTTCTGCACGACGGTCGAGGTCACGAACACCACACCGGGGGCGTCGCGGACGTAGATGTCGTGGGGGGTCAGCCCCGGGCTCTGCTGCGATGCGTTCGACGGCGCCAGCGGAGCCGCCTGGATCGTGGTGACGGTCTTGTCGGTCGCGCTCAGTCCACCGAACGCCGCGATCACGGCAACGACCACGGCGCCGCCGAGGAGGGCCGAGATGAACGGGATGGTGAATGTGCGCCTCATCTTCAGAGATGATGATCGGCGGCTATGAAGGCGGTCTAAAGCGCATGATCAGACGGCCTAAAGTGCATCGGCGGCGTTTCCGGGCGCCCTCAGCGCCGAAAGCGCAGCGGCTGGATCGGCCGAGCGCATCAGCGCCTCGCCCACCAGCACCGCGTGCACACCCGCCCGCTGGAGCCGGCCCAGTTGATCGGGGGTCGAGATCCCCGACTCGGAGACGACCGTCACCGAAGCCGGGATCCCGCTCATGAGCCGCGCGGTGCGCTCCATGTCCACGCTGAAGTCTCTCAGGTCGCGGTTGTTGATCCCGACGATCTCCGCCCCGTGGGCGAGTGCGCGTTCGAGCTCCTCGCCGTCGTGAACCTCGACGAGCACCTCCAGCCCGATCGCACGCGCGTGATCGTGCAGGGATTCGAGCTCGGCCGGGGAGAGCGCCGCCACGATCAGCAGCACCGCGTCGGCGCCCGCGGCGCGCGCCTCGTGCAACTGGTAGGGGTCCACGATGAAGTCCTTGCGCAGGATCGGCAGCTCACAGGCGGCTCGCGCCGCCCGCAGGTCCTCGAGCGAGCCGCCGAAGTTGGGACCCTCGGTCAGCACCGACAGGGCGACGGCCCCGCCGCGCGCGTACGCGGCCACGATGTCGGGCACCTCGGACCCCTCGCGCAGTGCACCGGCGGAGGGAGAGCGGCGCTTGAACTCCGCGATCACGCCGATGCCCGGCCCTCTCAGAGCGTCGCGCAAGCACGGCGGCCCGCCCTGCCGGGCACGGTCCCCGCGAGAAAGCTGCTCGAGCGGCACCTCGCGCTTTCGGCGCTCGAGCTCCTCGCGGGTCTCCGCCAGAATCCGGTCGAGCACGGTGGGACTCTGAGTGCTCACCGAGCCACCTCCGCGGGCCCGTGGGTGCGACTCGCCTGCACATAGCGCTCCAGCGCGCTCGCGGCGCTGCCGTCCGCCAGCGCCGCGCGAGCCGCCTGCACGCCCGCTGCGATGGTGTCCGCTCGCCCCCCAACGTAGATTGCCGCTCCGGCGTTGATCACGGCCAGGTCGACGGCGGCCGGGCGCTCTGCGCTCGCACTCCCGCCGTCGAGGATCGCCCGCGTCAGCGCGGCATTCTGTTGCGGCGTGCCTCCGCTGCAGTCGCGCCTGAACGTGTCATCGCTTGAAAGCTCGACGCCGACGTCGCTCGGAGCGAGCGTGTAGCGACTGACGTCCTGCCCGTTCACCTCCACCACCTTCGTCGTGGCGGCGATCGAGATCTCATCCAGGGAGTCCTCGCCCGCCACGACGAGGGCCCGGTCCACGCCGAGGCCGACCAGCGCGCCCGCGATCGTCTCGAGGAAGCGGGCGTCGGAGACGCCTATGAGCTGCCGCCGCGCCCCGGCAGGATTCGTGAGCGGCCCGATCAGGTTGAAGATCGTGCGTACCGCGAGCTCGCGACGCACGGGCACCACGAAACGAGTGGCCCGGTGATGGGCCGGCGCGAACATGAAGCCGAAGCCCGTCTCGTCGATGCAGCGCGCCACGCCCTCCGGATCAAGGTCGATGCGAGCGCCCAGCGCCTCGAGCAGGTCCGCCGACCCCGAGGAGCTCGTTGCCGAGCGATTGCCGTGCTTGGCAACGGCGCAGCCCGCGCCGGCGGCGATCAGCGCGGCTGTCGTGGAGACGTTGAACGTGCTTCGCCCGCCCCCCGTGCCGGCGGTGTCGAGCAGGTCGTGGCGTTCGGTCGGCACGTGCGCGGCCAGCGCCCGCATGGTGCGAGCCAGCCCGGTCAGCTCCGCCACCGTCTCGCCCTTGGTCCTCAGCCCGATCAGGAAGCCGGCGATCTGGATCTCGGAGACCTCACCATGCATGATCTCGGCGAGCACCTCGGCGGCCTGCTCGGCGCTCAGATCGCGGCCGGATGCGAGCTCGTCGATCGCCTGCGTGAGAACGGGGTTTGCCATCAATCCGATCCCAGGAAATTGGACAGCAGCTTCTTGCCCTCGTCGGTGAGCACCGACTCGGGGTGGAATTGCACGCCCTCGGCCGGCAGCTCGCGATGACGCAGGCCCATCAGCACGCCGCCGCCGCGCGCGGTCTCCTCCAGGCAGTCGGGGAGCTCTGAGTCGACCACGAGCGAGTGGTAGCGCCCCACGGTCAGCGGCGATGACAGGCCGTGGAAGATCGTGCGCCCGTCATGCTCGATGCTCGTCGCCTTGCCGTGCACCGGCGGGTTCAGCTTCCAGCGCCCTCCGAACACCTGCGCCAGCGCCTGATGGCCGAGACATACGCCGAGCGTCGGTATCCCGGCCTGCGGCATCCGCCGCGCAACCTCCAGCGTGATGCCCGCCTGCACGGGCGTGCACGGGCCTGGTGAGATCACGCAGCGCTCATAGCCGCCGGACAGGAGCTCTTCGACCGTCGCGCGATCGTTGCGCACAACATGCATCTCGGCGCCGAGCTCGCCCAGGTACTGCACGAGGTTGTAGGTGAACGAGTCGTAGTTGTCGATCACCAGGACGCGGACCGCTCCGCGTCCGTCTAGCTGATCGGCCCCGCTCATGACCAGTCCGGCTGTTCGCAGGCGAGCTCGATGGCGCGCATCACCGCAGCGGACTTTGCCACGGACTCCTCGTACTCGTACTCCGGCTTGGCGTCGGCCACGGTGCCGCCGCCCGCCTGCACGTAGCCCACGCCGTCCTTGACGACGACCGTGCGAATGTGGATGGCGGTGTCGAGGTCGCCCGCGTAGCTCAGATAGCCGACCGCCCCGCCGTAGCCGCCACGCTTCACGGGCTCGAGCTCGTCGATGATCTGCATCGCCCTCACCTTCGGCGCGCCGGAGAGGGTGCCGGCCGGAAGCACCGAGCGCAGCGCATCCATCGCATCCACCTCTGCCCGCAGCGTGCCCGAGACCGTGGAGACGATGTGCATGACGTGGCTGTAGAACTCGATCTCCATCAACTCATCGACGGCGACGCTTCCGTACTCGCACACCCGCCCGAGGTCGTTGCGGCCGAGATCGACGAGCATCACGTGCTCGGCGCGCTCCTTCTCGTCCTCCAAGAGCTCCGCCGCGATCCGGCGATCCTCCTCGGGGGTGGCTCCCCGCGGGCGGGTTCCGGCGATCGGCTTGGTGCTGACGTGGCTCCCTTTGACGGTCAGCAACGGCTCGGGGCTCGCCCCCGCGACCTGGAAGTCCCCGAAGTCCAGAAAGTACATGTAGGGGCTCGGGTTGATCGCGCGCAGACCGCGGTAGATCGAGAAGGCCTCGACCGGAACCGCCGCCGACCAGCGCTGGGAGGGCACCACCTGGAAGGCATCACCCGCGTAGATGTACTCGACCACCCGCTCCACCATGCGCTCGAACTGATCCCTCGGCATGTTCGACTGAAAGCTCGGCATCTCCCGGCTGCCTGCCCCTTCTGCTCGGCCGCGCGGGACGGGACCGGCGAGCACGCCGCGCACCTCCGCGATCGTGCGCGCCGCGGTGTCATACGCCCGCTCGAGGTCGGGCTCGGCATGGAGATCCGCGTTTGCGAGGATCGTGACCATGTGCTTGAGATGGTCGAACACGACCAGCGTGTCGGACAGCATCAGCGCCATGTCGGGCAGTCCCACCGGATCGGGTCCGGGATCTCCCAGCGGCTCTACCGCTCGCACCAGGTCGTAGCCGAAGAAGCCCACGGCGCCGCCCGTGAACGGAGGCCCGCCGTCCATCGGCGCCTGGCTGAATCGGGAGACATGCTCGGCTGCCAGCGCATACGGGTCACCGCCGTCGGCGAGCGACCAGCGCAGCACCGCGCGCGGGCGGAAGCCGATGAAGGAGAAGCGCCCCACCCTCTGGCCCTGCTCGGCTGACTCGAGCAGGAAGGCCGGCTCCCCGGGGGCCAGCGCGCGCAGCTTCAGAAACGCCGAGACGGGCGTCTCGCAGTCGTCCACGAAGCTGTGCCGCAGCGGGATCAGGCTGTGGCCCTCGGCGAGCACGCGCGCCCTCTCGAGGCCAGGCTCGATCACCAGTGCCGCCGGCTCCTGCGCTCCCGCGTCATCCCCCTCGGAGCGGACGGGCCCCCCGGCGGTCGACTCCTCAGCGGGCGCTCCGGGCGGGTTAGGCGCGACGGCCATCGAGCACCCGCTCAGCGTCGGTGAGCGAGCGTCCCCGGCTGCGCAGGAGCACGAGCAGGTGGTAGAGCACGTCGGCCGTCTCTTCGTCGACGCGCTGCTCGGACTCCTCGCGTGCCGCCCGCGCGACCTCCTCGGCCTCCTCCATCACCTTTTCGCCGATGCGAGCGGGATCGTCGAGCAGTTCGACCGTGTAGGAGCCCCGTGGTCGCTCGCGCGCGCGGCTCCTCAGCGTCCGCTCGAGCGTCGGCAGCGCCTCATACGGAGCCCCCGGTTCGAGCTCACCCCGGTGAAAGCACGTTCGCTCGCCGGTGTGGCAGGCAGGCCCGGCGGGCTCCACGAGCGCGAGCAGCGTGTCGCCGTCGCAGTCCAACCGCAGTGATTGCACCCTCTGCACGTTTCCGCTCGTCATGCCCTTGTGCCACGGCTCTTCGCGCGAGCGGCTCCACAGGTGAAGCTCGCCCGTCTCGCGGGTGCGCCCTAGGGCCTCCTCGTCCATGTAGGCGAGCATCAGCACCTCGCCGGTGCTCCAGTCCTGCACGACGCAGGGAACCAGACCCCGCTCGTCATATGCGACCTCTGCGTCGATCGGCCCGCCGTCCTGTGCGCTCATTCGCTCGATTGTAGGTCGAGCCCCGCCGGGACCGGTTTCAGACAGACTCCTGGCGAACATGACATCCCTGCTCGAACGCAAGCTGCTCGTGGTGACCGGCAAGGGAGGCGTCGGTAAGAGCACCGTGGCCGCCGCCCTGGGCCTGCTCGCGGCCGAGCGCGGAGCGCGTACGATCGTGGTCGAGGTCGGAGACCAGGCCCGGCTGCCCGAGCTGTTCGGAATGGGGCCGGCCGGCGGCGGCGTGGAGATCGAGCTCGAACCGGGCCTGTGGAGCATCTCGATCGACCCCGACCGCGCCCTTCTCGAGTGGCTGCAGAAACTCGGCGGTCGCGTGTCGGGCCGGGTGCTCGCATCCAGCAGCACCTTCCAGTATTTTGCCGCCGCCGCCCCGGGCGCCAAGGAGCTCGTGAGCATGGTCAAGATCTGGGAGCTGACGCAGGGCCGGCGCTGGCACAGAGGCGCCGGCGCCTATGACCTGGTGGTGCTCGACGGTCCGGCCACCGGACATGCACTCGGCATGCTCCGCTCGCCATCGACATTCGGCGCGATCGCGCGCGTCGGCCCGATCGCCGGGCAGTCAGAGCAGGTGCGAGAGCTCCTGACGGACCCGGGCCGGTCCGGCTTCATGGCCGTCGCGCAGGCTACGGACATGGCGGTCAGCGAGACGCTCGAGCTCAGGGACGATCTGCAGGAGTACATCGGCCGCGCCCTGGAGACGGTCGTCGTCAACGGGATCCTGCCGCAACGTTTCACGGGAGCGGAGCTTCAACGGATTGCGCGCCTGAACGGCTCCTCCCGGCAGGCCGAGAAGGCCATGGCGAGGAGCGCGGGTACGGGCAGGGAAGCAACCGACCCCGACGCGGTCGTGCGCTCGGCGGCGCTGGCCGCCCGCGCCGTGCACGACCGCGCGCGCTTTCAGCACAACCAACTGGCCCGCCTGCGCCGCCGCGGCTTCGAGGTGCTCGGCGTGCCGTTCGTCTTCGCCGCGGAGCTGGATCTGGCGGCCGTGCGACGGATCGCCGAGCAGCTCGGGCGAAAGCTGTGATCGCTAGGTGATGCCCAGGCGGTCGAGCAGGCCCTCGTCGGCTCGCCAGTCGCGGCGCACGCGGACCGACAGGTCGAGGTAGACCTGGCAGCCGAGCTCGCGCTCGGACTCACGCCGCGCGGCCGTCCCGATCGCCTTGATCATGCGCCCGCGGGCGCCGACCAGGATCCCCTTCTGGGACTCGCTCTCCACCCAGATCAGCGCCCGCACCCGCGCCAGGCCCTCGCGTGGCCGTTCGACCTCCTCGACGATGACGTCGACCGCATGTGGCACCTCCTGGAACGTCCGCCTGATCACCGCCTCGCGCACCAGCTCCGCCAGGCGCACCTCGAGCGGCTGATCCGAGGTCGTGGTCTGGGAGAACATGAACTGTCCCTCCGGCATCTGAGCCAGCAGGTGCTCGACAAGCGCCGGCACTCCCTCGCCGGTGCGGGCGGAGATCGGGAATACATCCTCGCTCACCCTCAGCTCTACGGCGGCTCGGAGCACGGCGATCGTGGCTGCGCGGGACAGCCGGTCGACCTTGTTGACCGCGATCGTGACCGGGGTGTTCGCGCTCTGAAGCGTCCGTGCGATGAAGCGGTCGCCGGGGCCGACTCCCTGCTCGCCGTTGAGGATGAGCAGAGCCACGTCGGAGTCCTCGAGCTCCTGCTGGACGCGCCTGGCCATGCGCCAGGTGAGCTCATCCCGCGGGCGCTGCACGCCGGGCAGGTCCACAAGGACCAACTGGCAGTCGCTCGTGGAATGCACTCCGCGGATCGCCCGCCGCGTCGTCTGGGGCCTGTCCGAGACGATCGCGACCTTCTCGCCCACGATCAGGTTGACGAGCGTGGACTTGCCCACATTGGGCCTGCCCGCCATCGCCACGAAGCCGCTGCGTCTCACGCGCCCTGCTCCGCCAGCAGCTCGCGCTGGAGCGCGAGCATCTCACCCTGGTCGGTCTCATGGTCCATGCCCGCCAGATGCAGCACCCCGTGGACGATGGCCTCGCGCAGATCGGCGGTGTGCTCGGGGCAGATGACCACGTCGCCCAGCTCACGGGCCACCGCCGGCGGCTCGGCCCCGTCGATTGGGAACGAGAGCACGTCGGTTGCGGTCGCCTTGCCGCGATGCTTCCCGTTGAGCTCCGTGATCCGCTCGGAGCCGACGAACTCGATGGCAACGTGCCCGTCGTGCACCCCAGCGGAGGCCGCCGCGAGGGCGCACAGGCGCCGCACCTCGGCGAGCGGCGGCTCACCGCGTGCGAGCTCCGCGCCGAACACCTCAACCTCGATCATCGGGGCTCAGATGCGAGGGTCGGCGGGTGGGCGCCCGTCCTGCGCGCGGTCGGTGTCGTCGCGCTGAGAGTGCACGTCGTAGGCCTCGACGATCCGCTGCACGAGCTTGTGGCGAACCACGTCCTCGGCGCCGAAGCGAACGAACTCGATTCCCTCGATCTCCTGCAGCACGTCCCCCACCACGATCAGGCCTGACTGCTGCTCGCGAGGAAGATCCACCTGGGTGATGTCACCGGTCACCACCATCCTCGATCCGAAGCCGAGCCGCGTGAGGAACATCTTCATCTGCTCGGGGGTCGTGTTCTGGGCCTCGTCCAGAATCACGAACGAATCGTTCAACGTGCGTCCTCGCATGAACGCGAGTGGGGCGATCTCGATGACGCCGCGGTCGATGTACTGGGAGACCTTCTCCGGATCGAGCATGTCGTGCAGCGCGTCGAACAGGGGGCGGAGATAGGGATCGACCTTGGCCATCAGATCACCCGGGAGGAATCCCAGGCGCTCCCCCGCCTCGACGGCGGGCCGCGTGAGAATGATGCGGTTCACCTCGTGCCGCGCGAGCGCCGCGGACGCCATGGCGACCGCCAGGAACGTCTTACCGGTGCCCGCCGGCCCCACGCCGAAGGTGACGGTGTTCATGCGCACGGAATCGACGTAGGCCTTCTGGTTGACGGTCTTGGGGGCCACGCGCAGCCCGCGGTGACGCCAGACGACGTCCTCGAGCACCCGCGCGGGCGACTCGTGTGCGTCCAGCGCGCCGGTCACCGCAGCGATCGTGCCGGGGCCGATCTGATGGCCCCGCGAGATCAGCTCTGAGAGCTCCCGCACGACGCGCTCGCCGGCGTTGGTCTCGGACTCCTCGCCGTCGAAGGTGAGCAGGTTCCCCCGCAGGAACACCTTGCACTCCAGATGCGCCTCCAGCGCCCGCAGCACGGCGTCCTGGCTGCCCGCAAGCTCGACGGCGACATCGTTGGGAAGCTCTACCTGCGTCCTCATCCGCTCAGCGACGCCCTCACTAGCCCGGATACCCGGCTGCCGTCGGCGCGCCCGTCGACGGCGGCCATCGCCTGCTTCATGACCTTGCCCATGTCCTTCGCGGACTCGGCGCCGCTGTCGAGAACCGCCTGCTCGACGATCGCCTGGAGATCCTCATCAGAGAGTTCACTCGGCAGGTAGCCGCTGATCAGCTCCCCCTCGGCCTCCTCGCCGCTCGCGAGATCATCGCGCCCGGCCTCGCGGTAGGCCCTGGCGGCCTCGAGCCGGCGCTTGCGCTCGCGGCGAAGCACCGCCAGCTCGTCATCAGAGCCCTCCTTGGCGGCCTTCTGCAACTCCGACAACACGAGCCGGAGCGCGCCGACCTTGTCCTTCTCGCCCGCGCGCATCGCCCCCTTCAGGTCGTCCTTGATCTCCTCGAGTATCGCCATCCTCGAATTAGGATACGCCGGTCCGGCGCTTTCAGGACGACCTGTCGGTCGGCTCCAGCGGGGTGGGGCTGCCGAGAGCCGTCACGCGGGCGCTCTGCGCAGGCAGCAGCCGCTCCGGTGAACGCGCCGCGTAGCAGCCGCCGAAGCCGCCGCCGGCGATCACGACTTGCCAGGCCACCAGGACAGAATAGGGTGCCGGGGAATGAGCTCATCTCTCTATACACAAGCCCTGGCACCGTTCCTCGACGAGGTGCGGCGCCTGCGCCCGGCGGACGCCGAAGTGATCGATGCACACACCCATCTCGGACTGGACGAGGACGGGCGGTCGCTCACCCTGGCACAGCTGCTCTCGCAGCTCGACGACGCCGACGCGCGCAGGGCGTGTGTGTTCCCGCTGCACGACCCGGAGCGCAATCCCGCCTACAGCCTGCCCAACGACCGTGTGATCGCCTGGGCCGCAGAAAGCGAAGAGCGGCTCGCTCCCTTCTGCCGGCTGGATCCCGCGGAAGGGCCGCTGGCTGAGTGCGAACGCTGCCTCGCAGCGGGCGCCCGCGGCATCAAGCTTCATCCCCGGGCCCAGGACTTCGTGTTCGACGGGCCGGACATGGACGATGTGTTCGCCCTCGCCGAATCCGCACGCGTGCCCATCCTGATTCACGCCGGGCGGGGCCTGCCCCCGCTCGCCGAGGGCCTCGTCGATCTCGCCCTGCGCCACCCGGGCGCCGTCCTGATCCTCGCCCACGGCGCGATCTGCGACCAGGGAATCCTTACGACACGCCTGGCCGACCACCCCGGCATCCTGTATGACACCTCCTGCTTCTTTCCCCTCGATGTCATCGAGCTGCTCGCGCGAGTGCCGGCAGAGCGGATCGTGTTCGCCTCCGATCCACCGTACGGCCTGCCCGCCACCTCCCTGTACATGGTCCTGCGCGTGGCGCGGCACGCCGGCCTCGACGAGACGGCGACGCGAGCGATGCTGGGCGGCACGATGGCGAGGCTCCTCGATGGCGAGCCTCTGCCCTCGATCTCGCCCCCGCGCCGTGCGGACCGGATCACGTTGTCCGGACGGCTCGCGCGCGTATACGGCTACGCCAGCCTGGTCGGTCCCGCCCTGTTCACCGGTGCCCGCGAGCAGGCGCGCGCGATGCTGGACATGGCGCTTGCGGCCTGCCGCGACCCCGAGCCGGGGTCGGTCGGGGAGGCGCTCGACACCATCGGCGCGGCGCTGACCGCGGCCGATGGCCTGCTCGATGACGAGGACGGTATCCGCCCGGCCATCGACCTGGTCTATCGCTCGATCGTCCGCGCGGCCACCGAGATACCCGACGGACCCTGAGCGAACGCGCTCAGGCCGGGCTGAGCCAGACGGCGGCCCACCCCGCGCTGTGGCGCTGCTCGCGCATTCGCAGCCCGAAGCGCTCTGCGAACGCGCATGTGACCTCCTCGACCTCCTCCCCCAGCAAACCTCCCGCCACGAGCTGCGAGGGAGCCCAGGGCATGCTGCGGGCCAGCTCGAGCAGCAGCGGGCGCAGCAGGTTCGCCACCACCACGGTGGACCCAGCCGGAGCATTTGCCCCGTCGATCGACGGCAGCCTCTGGCGGCGCAGATCGAACCGGCGCACCTCGATGCTCACGCCGTTGGCCACCGCGTTGTCACGTGCGGCCTCGACGCTCTCATGCTCGTGATCGAGCCCGAGCACCGGCGCGAACCCCAGTCGCGCCGCCGCTATCGCCAGCACACCGGAGCCGGTGCCGACGTCCAGCAGCGGCCCCGCCGCGCGCTCGAGCGCGGCCAACTCCAGAAGAACCTCGAGGCACAGACGGGTGCTGGCATGCGCGCCCGTGCCGAACGCCTGTCCTGGGTCGATCACAATTTCCTGCACCCCCGCGTCGCGGCCGGCGCTCGGGGCCTCCCAGGGAGGTCTCACGAACAGCGCCGGCACGTCGTGGTCGCCCGCGCGGGGAGCAGGCGCCTCGATCATGACGGGGCGATGAAAGCGCTTCCAGCGCTCCTGCCAGTCGTCCGCGGTGTGGCTCGTCGAGATCTCCACCAGCGCGTCGCCCGCGGCCGCGCTCAGGTCCGGGAGGCTCGGCAGCTCTCCCGGGGGCCCATACACCGCGTACTCGATCGTGTCCGCTCCGATCTGCACCTCCTCCACACCGGCGGGTGCGAGCTCCAGAAGCTCCGCCAGAACGAGTTCGGCCTGCTCGCGCCGAACGCGCACGGCGAGGCGAATCACGCGGTCTGGCTGCCCAGCGCCCGGCGCAGCTTGGCGAACAGCGACTCCTCCGAGCGCATGTTCTCCTCGGTGAGCGTCTCGTTCAGATGCTCGAGCAGGCCTCGCTGCTCCTCGCTCAGCCGACGTGGAATCACGACGTTGACCACAACCCGCAGATCGCCGCGCCGGCCGCGGGTGAGCGAGGGCATGCCCTTGCCGCGCAGCGTTATGGCATCGCCCGGCTGAGTACCGGGGGGCACCTCGACCGAGACGTCGCCCTCGAGAGTGGAGACCTCGAGCGTCGCTCCCAGCGCCGCCAGTGGAGCGGCGACGTCGAGCGCCGTGATCAGGTGGTCGCCTTCACGCACGAACCGCTCGTCCTCCCGCACCCTAACGAGCACATACAGATCCCCGGCCGGAGCACCCACCTCGCCGGCGTGTCCGCGGCCGGTCAGCCTGATGCGCTGGCCGTCGGAGATCCCGGCCGGCACCTCCACCTCGAGCTTGCGGGCGGTGGCCCGGCGCCCCCGGCCCCGGCACTCACGGCAGGGCTCCTTGGGAACGCGACCATCGCCCTGGCAGACGTCGCACACCATCGTCCGCAGCATCTGGCCGAACGGCGTGCGCGTCGCCGCCTGCAGCTGCCCGGCGCCGCCGCAGCGCTCGCAGGTCTCTATCGGAGTCCCGGGCTCGGCGCCGTTGCCATGACAGTGCTCGCAGCGGTCGACCGCCTCATAGGAGACCTCCAGCTTCACGCCGTGGGCGGCTTCGAGCAGGTCCACCTCCACCGCCACCGCAACGTCGGCGCCCGCCGCCGGCCCCGATCGCCCGCCGAAGCCCGCGCCCCCGAAGAACGCATCGAACAGATCTCCGATCGAGGAGAATCCATCGAAGTTCGGGGCGTAGCCACCGGACCTGAGGCCCTCGTGACCGTAGCGATCGTAGGTCGCGCGCCGCTCGGAGTCCGACAGGATCTCGTAGGCCTCGGCTGCCTCCTTGAACTTCTCCTCGGCGTCGGGGTCGTGCGCATTGACGTCGGGGTGAAGCTCCCTCGCCAGCTGGCGGAAGGCCTTCTTGATCTGCCCCTCCGAGGCCGTGCGCTCGACGCCGAGCACCTCGTAGGGGTCACGCGGCGTGGAGGTCGTGCTCATTGCTCGTCTGCTTCGCGACGCTCATACATGGCGGGCCCGTCTCAGCTTTCCGAGTAGGCGTCTTCGACGAAGCGCGACAGCTCGTTGGCCGCCTCGCGGACGGTGACGATCGCACCGGCGTAGTCCATACGCACCGGTCCTATCACCGAGACGGTACCGAGCTTTCGCCGCGGCACTCCGTAGCTGGTGGCGACCAGGGCAAACGAGTGCATCGCCGGAATCTCGTTCTCGTGGCCGATCCGCACGTAGACGCCAGACTCGCCGAGCGCGGCCCGCAGCACCTGCAGCAGCGCCACGCGGCGCTCGAGCATGCTCATCAGCTCGTTGATCTGACTCGTGTCCTCGATCTTGCCCCCCGACAGCAACCGTCCGGTCCCCTCCACATACAGCGAGTCCTCCGCTCCGTAGGAGACGTTCTCGAACGCGGGGATGAGGTGCTCGAGGAACGCCGACTCGACGGCGGACAGGCTCGGCTCGCTCAGGCGCTGGTGGAGCACCCGCGACCCCATGCCGAGGCCCACGAGCCGCTCGTTCAGATACTCACCGGCCCACGCCAGGAGACCCTGGTCGACAGCTCCGTCGAAGGTTGTCAGCATCTTCGATACGCCGCCCGCAGACGTGATGATCACCACCATCACGACCTGCGGCTGCAGGGCCAGAACCTCGATGTGCCTGATCGTCGCCGTGTTCAGCGACGGCGCGGAGACCACCGCGAGCAGGTTCGTCATCTTCGACAGGGTTTCCGTGGTGGCACGCATTGCCTCCTCCACCTCGCGGCGTATCAGCGACAGCTCCATTCGTCGCTCTGGCTCGAGCCCCTGCCCGGAGGTGAGCATGCGATCCACCACGTAGCGGTGGCCCGCGTCGGTGGGCAGACGGCCGGCCGAGACGTGGGGATGGGCCAGCAGGCCAAGCTCCTCGAGCAGGGCCAGTTCGTTGCGCACGGTGGACGGCCCGCAATCGAGCTCCGGCTCGGCGGCGATGGCCCTCGACGCCACCGGCTGTCCCGTCCGCAGGTAGTCCTCCACCACCTTGCACAGGATCAGCTCCTGTCGGGAGGTGAGCGTTTCTCTCAAGGCAGATCTTCAGGCGTCGCAAGCCCGCCTGGTTTGTTGGCACGGCCCCTGGGCATGGCTTTGATTGTAGGGGCGTGCCGGCGCCCGCCAGAGCCCCGCGTCCGCGGGCGCTCGCGGCCCGCTAGAGCTGAAGCTCGGCCTCGGCGTTGCGCACGATCTGCTTGCCCGCCTGCTCAGCGACGGTGTCGATGACCACCCGCCCGTCGTCGGCCTCGCGCACCGTTCCGCTCACGAGAAGCTCCTGCTCGGGCACGCCCATCCCGCGAAACTGAACCGACAGGCGCTTCAGGTGCTCAGGGCCGCCGGCAGCCTCGGTCTGGGCGCGGGCCACCTGCGCCATCGTCCACAGCCCATGCAGGATCCGTCCGGGGAGACCGACCGAGCGGGCGAACTCCTCGTCGATGTGGATCGGGTTGAAATCACCCGAGGCGCCGGCGTAGCGCACCGTCACGTACTTGTCGGGAACGACCCTCACCTCGGGGATCTGGGATCCGGGCTCTAGATCTGCCATTGCTCACACTCCTCGAACTATCTGGGTCCATACTCCGCGGCAGACCTGCTCGCCGCGCTGATTGATGGATATCGACTCAAAGGCGTAGTAGCCGAGACCGGCGCCCTCGGAGATGTCCTTGACGCTCAAGGTGGTCGTGATCTCGTCTCCGGCCACCACCGGCGGGCCCCATTCGAACTCCTGGCCGCCGTGGACCATCATCGCGAAGTTGATTTCGATCTCGGGGTCGAAGATCGCCGGGCCGAGCGATGGACTCGAGTAGACGACGGTGAACATCGGCGGCGCAACGACATCCGCGTAGCCGGCTGCACGGGCGGCCTGCTCGTCGAGATGCACCGGGTTGGTCTCGCCGACCGCGCGGGCGTACTCCTTGATCTTCTCCCTACCCGCCGCATACAGCGTGGGCTCATAGGTCTTGCCGACCGCTTGGGTGTTGACTGGCATCTGAGGGGCTCCTTACAGGGCGGGCTGTTGGGGGCTTGCTCTGGCGCGCCAGTCTATGCGGCCGGCACGAAGCCGTGCATGATCGCGCGAGCGCTGACCGATCTGGCGCGCAAACGCCCATGCATCTGTGCCGGCAAAAGCGCCGTCGCATGCCCGATCGATGCAGTCGCCGCCCCCGGCTCGGAGAACGTCGCGCAGTTGCCCTGGTCCGCGCACGCCGCCCGACTGCGCGAGGCGACCCCGCATTCCCGCATTCCAGAGCCAGATCAGATCGCTCTACCGTAGGCAAAGGCGCCGACTGCGGGCACCACGCCCGCGTCAGCCCGCCCATCTCCCCCCGAGGGTCTAGGCTGACCGCCTTCACTTTCCCCTCCCTGAGCCAAACGGCACCCGCCGACCCTTCACAGCTCGACATCCTCCGGCCCTCACGCAGTCCGAGGAGCCCGGCCTTCGCTCGTCCCGACCGGATGCCCGATTGATCGCCAACGGGCGTTTTCGCGCCAACTTTCTCCGGCGAGGTCATGCGAAATCGAGATTTCCGAGACCCCCGTAGGGGTTCTCGGAGCACGCTTTCGGATCGATCAGCGGTCGATCTCCCGGCTTGACGGCGACCCGATCTGCTCCTAGAAGCAGCGCGGCCAACGCCAAGCACCGCCCGAGCGCGGTGCCCACCTAGACCCGCCAGGAGATTGCCATGACCTCCACCGTCTCGCCCCCAACGACCGTCGCGCGCCGTTCCGCCCACCGAAAAACCGGCGCATCGCCGCGTGCCGGCCGCGCCCGCTCGCGCCAACGCCAGGCGCGGAGCGCGCACCAGCAGCCACGAACGCTGGCTCGCTACACCGACGCGATGGGCCGTGCACGCGAGGTGGTTGTACAACAGGGGCATGCAGGGAGCGCTCTCGTGGTGGACAGCGAGCTCGCCGCTCACGACGATCGCCGGCTGGTGGCTCATCTCGCAGCCGACGAGCCCGCGGCGAACGCGGCGCTTGAATGCGAGCGCTATCTGCAGGATGTCCTCAGCGGCGGCTGTCGCTGCCGGCTGCTGACCGCCGCGGATCTGCGCACTGCGCCGTTCGCCGAAAGCCCGGCCGAGGGTCGCTCGCCGGCATCGGCCGGCGGCGGGGATCTGCTCGATGAGCAAGGTCGCCGCCATCGACTCGAGCGCGTGCATACCGGCATGTCGATCCCCGAGCTTCGCTGGCGCCATCAGCGGACGCCGGCAGAAGGCGGGCCTCGGTCCGAGAGCGTGCGAGATGTGATCGCCCGACTGCAGGCATATGAGCCTGTGCGCGAGATCACCCTCGGCGCGCTCGCATTGCATCGCGAGGACCCCGAACTGTCGATCACGGTGCTGGGCGCCGAGCTTCGCCGGGTTCTCGTCAGTCCGATCGTGCTCAACCGCGGACTGCGAGAGACCACCCTGGCAACGATCCAGCGCGAGGAATTGAGCCTCAGCGAGATCGCAATCCGCTGCGGGCGCGTCAAGCGCGACCTCAAAGGCAACGAGAGCGGAGAGACGAGCTGGCTGGCCCGACGCCTGGGGCTACTCCCGGAGGGTGGACGCGACACGCCCACGCCCTGGATACACAGCGACGTTCTCGCCCTGATCGCCCGCCGCGGGCTGGGCGTGAGTCCGCGCGACGTGGAACTGCAGTGATCGCTGGAGCGCCAACCGCCGCGTTACGCGGGCGGGGCCCGCGGGTCCTCGTCGTCGAGTCCGATCCAGCGCTCGGCCCGGCGATCGTCGAGCAGCTGACCGCCGACGCCTACCAGGCGGAGCTGGCGCGGAGCGCGGAGCATGCACGCAACCGGGCGGCCGCGAGCCCGCCGAGCGTGGTCGTGCTCGGAGATCTCGGCTCTCCACGCGGCGCCCTGGAGCTGCTGGAAGAGATGCGCGAGAGCGCTCGCGCCGGCATACCCTGGCCCCAGGAGACGCCGGTCATCGTGATCGGCCCGCGGGCGCACGAGCTCGACGTGCTGCGAGCGTTCGACGCGGGAGCCGACGACTTTCTCGCCCGGCCGCCTGGCTACCCCGAGCTGCGTGCGCGCCTGCGGGCCATCCTTCGCCGTGCCTCGAGCACGACCGGGCACGGGCGATCGCTTCGAGTCCGGTCATTGTCGATCGACCTGCGTGCTCACTCGGCGAGCCTCAGCGGCCAAGCCGTCGACCTGCGCCGACAGGAGTTCCAGCTGCTCGTGCACCTCGCGCGGGAGCCGGAGCGCGTTTTCGCCCGCGACGAGCTGCTGCGTGCGGTATGGGGGTACCGCTCGAGCGGCTCCACGCGCACCCTCGACAGCCACGCCAGTCGCCTGCGTCGCAAGCTCTGCGCGCGGGACGGCCGTCGCTGGGTGATCAACGTGTGGGGAGTCGGCTACAGGCTGATCTGAGCCGAGGTCACCCGACGACCTCGTCGGGTCCTGCTGCCACGCAACCCAGATCTTGACGGGCTCGAACAGCCCGGCGAGCAGAGCGGCAACGCGACGGCGGGCATGGGCCTGCCGTCACGCGCCGACCACAACCGCCGGCTGATGCCGGCTCATGGGCCTGCGCTTTGGGCGCCGGTCCGCTGAAAGGAGTTACATCATGCGCTCATCAAACCCGGCGTTTGAACCGGGTGCCGATCCCCTGGCGCCCCTGCAGGAACTCGCCGACTGGCTGCTCAGCACCACGACCCATGTGGTGCTCGGCCTCCTGATCGGCTTGCTCGCAGCGAGGCTTATGCGCAGCAGACATCTGCATTGGAGCTGGGCCGCCGCCGCGCTGACGTTTGTTCTGCTCCTCGGGCATGGGCTCGCGAGCCCAACCTCGCCGGCTGCTGTCGCGGCCCTCAGCGCCACGGCGTGGGGTCGTCGTTGGCATCGCGCAGATCTCGACGCGGGCGGTGACCTGGCTGAGATCGCGGCCGACCGCCGGGGGCCGTTGGATCTGCTGGGCGTGGCGGCTCGTGGGCTGCGCCCGGCTCGCCCACTCCTCATGCGGGCATCCCGGCGGTCTCACGGTGAGCGGTTGACGCTCGGCCACGACGAGAGCCGGCGTGAGGTCTCGATCCCCTTCGGCGGCGCGACGGGCGGCACCCACACGCTCGTGGTCGGTGCGACGGGGTCGGGCAAGACCGTCACCCAGACCTGGATGGCGGTGAAGGCGATCGAGGGCGGAATGGGCTCCGTAGTGGTCGATCCCAAGGGCGATCAGGCAATGCGCGGCGAGCTCTGCCGCGCGGCCAGCGCGGCGGGAAGGGCGTTCATCGAGTGGACTCCAGACGGCCCAGCGGTCTACAACCCCTTCGCCCGGGGAAGCGAGACCGAGGTCGCCGACAAGGCGCTCGCCGGCGAGCATTTCACCGAGCCTCATTACCTGCGCCAGGCCCAGCGCTACCTCGGCCATGTGGTGCGCACGCTGCGCAGAGCGGGTCTGGAGGTGAGCCTTCAGCGGATCGTGCAGCACATGGATCCCGCGCAGCTCGAGTGCCTCGCTCGTCGCCTGCCGGAGGGCGAGGCTTCACAGACGCACGACTATCTGGACTCGCTGAGCGCTCGTCAGCAGAGCGAGCTGGCGGGCGTGCGCGACCGTTTGGCGATCCTGTCCGAGTCGGACGTGGGAACTTGGCTCGATCCCCAGACTCCCGCTGCCGAGCGATTTGACCTGCTTGACGCCGTGCGTGCTCGGGCCGTCGTGTACTTCAGCCTCGAGTCCGATCGCCGGCCGCTGCTCACCCAGATGCTCGGCGCGGCGATCGTGCAGGACCTGCAGACGACCGTGGCGGCGCTGCAGGGGCGGCCGCTGCCCACGCTCGTGGTAATCGATGAGTTCTCCGCGGTCGCCGCGGCGCAGGTCGTGCGCCTGTTCGGCCGTGCGCGCTCGGCGGGCTTCAGCCTCCTGCTGTGCGCGCAGGAGCTCGCGGATCTGCGGCTGCCCGGCAATGAGAGGCTGCTCGAGCAGGTGCTCGGCAACCTGTCCGTGCTGATCGCACACCGTCAGGTGGTGCCCGAGTCCGCCCGGCTGATCGCGAGCCTGGCAGGCAGGAAGGGCGCCTGGCGAACCTCCCGCCACAGCGATGGCAGGGTGACCCGCACGCGCGTTCGCGAGGACGTGCTCGACCCGACCGCCGTCGCGAGGCTGGGGACGGGATGGGCTGCGGTGATCGTGTTGAGCCAAGGCGGTGACGTGCGCTTCGCGCGCGTCCTCTCCGCCGCCGCACAGCGCTGAGCGCGCCGACCGGCGCGCGGGCCCATCCGGGCTCCCCCTGGGAAACCAACCGACGTGGGCCCGACCGGGTCTGCGAACTCAAGGAACGGAGGAGAAATGCTCCACGCAACCAAGACGCTCCCGCCGCAGCGGGAGGCGATCATCCGCTGGACGGCGCGCATGGGCGCCATCACGGCCGAAGCCCTGGCGTATCGCCATGGCACCTCGGTCGCGTCGGCCCGCGCACGGCTGCTCGGCGCAGAGCGCGCCCGACTGCTCGCACGTCAGCGCCCGCTGACCGGCGCACCGGCGCTCTACACGATCACCCGGGCCGGCCTGCGCTCCTGCGGGCTGCGCGGGCTCGATCCGAGTCGCGTGAGCGCGTCGAACGCTCAGCACTCGATCGTCTGCGCCGAAGTCGCGGCGGCCCTCGAGCGCTGCTACCCCGATCATGAGGTGCTCGGCGAGCGCGAGCTGCGACGCGACGAGCGCGAGTGTGGCCATCCGCTCGCGAGCGCGTGCCTGCCCGGCCCGGGAGCCGATGGGCCGCTGCTGCACCGCCCGGACCTCGTTCTGCGACCAGCCCGCTCCGCGGAGGAGCTCCCGGTGGCGGTCGAGGTGGAGTTGACGGTCAAGGCTCCCCGGCGGTTGACGGGAATCTGCAAGGCCTGGGCACGATGCCGCTGCGTTGCCGGCGCGCTGTATCTCGTGGCGCCGGAGGTCGAGCATGCGCTCGGGCGGGCGATCGAGGCAGCTCAAGCCGGCGAGCGAATCGCCGTTGTGCCACTGGACGGGCTGCCTTCCGTTGGCAGGGGCAGGCAAGCGGATCGATCGTGAGAACCGTCCCAGGCACTGCGTACGTTTACTGCCAGGGGGGCCAATCACCTAGTAAAGGAAGCCCTGAATGTCCAATTTCAGCATCAACCGCGTCGTTCTCGTCGGGCGCCTCACGCGGGACCCCGAGCTGCGGGGACTGCCCTCCGGCGTCAGCGTCTGCAGCGTGCGCATCGCCTGCAACTCCAGCCGGCGCGATGGCGACGGCGGCTACACCGAGAAGCCGAACTTCTTCGACGTGAGCATCTACGGCGCGTCCGCGGAGAGCGTGAGCCACTACATGCGCAAGGGCAGTCGCGTCGCCGTCGATGGCCGGCTGGAGTGGCACGAGTGGGAAACCGCCGATCAGCACAAACGCCAAGCGGTGAGCGTCGTTGCCGACACCATCCAGTTCCTGGACAGCCCCGGCGAGCGCTCGGAGACCGGCGAGGATGGAGTGGGTGAGCCGAGCGGGGCCGGCAACGAGCAGGGCGGCGAGCTCCTCGCCGTCGGCGCGGGCGCCGGGGAGGAGCTCGTCTTCTGAGGCCGTCGGCGGGTGCGAGCGGGGAGACCGCCGGCATCCGCCCCGGCGAGCACGACAGCGGGGACGCTCAACGCGAGCGTCCCCGCTGTTGGCCGAGGGGCTCCTTTTGCGTTTAAGGCCCCTCAGCGGGGTGGATCCCCTTCACAGGGATCTCCCTCGGCTCGGCCGCCGCCTCGCCGGCGCGAGGATCGCCGTGAGCGGCGGAAACGCGCACGTGTGGCGGGAGCCGGGGGACCCCATAGCCGCGCAGCAGGCCCTCATGCACGTCGCGCTCTGAGGCGAACAGAATCCGCTCCCTGCCGGGATAATCCCAATCGAACGGATACTCGCCGGCGTAGGCGCGACAGGCTCTCAGCACGGGGTCTGCCCGCCTCGCGCATTCCCGTGCCCGGGCACGATCGCGGCACACGAAGATCACGACCGGCACCGCCTTCATGCGGCTCCCGTAGCGGCTCAGGTGTACCGACCACCCCGCCAGGAAATGGTCGTAGCGCTCGAGCTTCGCCGCCGCGCCGCCGGCGGGAAGACGGTCGTCGAGCTCGATCATCACATCGACGCCCGGCGTCCGCGGCGCAGCAGCGCCATCCGCGCGCACGTCGACCTCCACGACGCCTGACGCGCGAACCTCGACGATCGCGTCCGGTCGCACCGTCTCAAAGCGCTCGACATCGATGCTCTCGCCCGTCGGGCTGGTGCGCAGGAAATCGTGGGCGGCGCGCCCTCCGGGCAATCGCAGATCCCCGGGCGCAAGCCCCACCCTCCCCTCTGACCTCGAGAGCGTCGGGGGCGAGAGCGCGGATTCTACAGGCCCACGCAGCGCCGGCCGGCCGTCGGGGACAGCTTCGGCGAGCGCGAGCGCCCATGCGGTCACATGCACCTCATGGCAGGCCTGGCGGAGCAGGTCCTTGCCGCGGGGAGCGGAGGCTCTGGAGGAAGCATTTTCAGAGCCCGCCTCCTCCGCGCGCGCCGTCAGGCGGTCGCGGGCACGCAGCAGCTCGATGCCCGGGGGGGTGATCACGTAGCACATGGGCACTCCTCCGCCATCGCGCCGGTGAAACTGGAAACGGTCCACCAGCCCCGCGTCCGACAGACGCTTGAGCCGCCTCTGAGTGGTCGTCGCCGCCCGCCGCGCGTTGAACCGGCGATGCAGCTGGCTGGTCAGCACGTGCCTCATGCCCGCGACGAGAGCGAGGATCTCGAGATCCAGCGCGTCGGGCTCGAGCGGCCGCAGAGACTCGACTCGCGTCGCCCACCGCACGCTGTGCGCGCCGTCCAATTCGACTAGCTCGCGATAGCTGTCTGAGGGACTCGCGGGGAGGCTCGCGGTCTCATCCGCCGTGGTCGGCAGAGCGATCGCACCGGCGGGCTGCTCGGCGAGGAGGTCCGCCTCGCGCGACGGCTCGCCTGCGCCCAGCGCTCCCTGAGTCGCACGGTGCCGGTGGTCCCAGTGCGGCTGGCGAAGGTCCGTTCGATGGCGCCCGCCGCGCTCGAGCTGGCGCGCAGCCTGTAGGGCGAGGCGCTCCTGGTCCACGTGCAGTGGAATCGTCTGGGCGATGAAGGGAGCCTGGCGCCCGTTCGGCGTGGTCCAGCTTGCGATCGCGTGGTGCTTGGGCAGATGCAGGCGAACGTCGGGGTGGCCGAGCGTGGAGAGTTGACCCAGGCCGGGGCGCACGGTGTCCGAGAACTCGGCCATCGTCAGCTCGGCCGCTGCCCTTGCCTCGCGCGTGGATGCCGTCGCGAAGTACACGCGGTGCGCAAACAGAGCATCCAGCTGATCGCGCACCTCTCGATCGGTCCACTGCGCATCCGTTTGCCAGCACGCCACCGTCTCAAGCCCCGCCGAGCGCTTCAGTGCCATCGTTTCGGCAAAGCCACGGTTGAGAACGAGAGGCGCCTCGTCAACCTTCAAAGCCACAGCCACCCGCTCGCCGGCCGGTACGAGGTCCTGCTGGCGGCCGAGCGCCGCATCGAGCATGCCCACGAGCAGTTGCATCAGGACAGAGGTGTTTCCGGCGCCCATCGCGCCCAGCGCTCCCTTGACGATGAGCACCTCCCCGCCGGAGATCACGCGGTCGAAGTCGACCCGCAGGGAGTCGTTGAGCAGCACGCGCTTGATCGAGGGCGAATTGAGCAGTCGCGCCAGCTTGTTGACCGGCGCATCGAGCTTTGCCGTCGTCATGCTGCGCGCGTCCGCCAGCTGTGCCGTCAGCTCTGCGGTAAAGAACTGAGAAATCTCCTTGATCTCGGGCAGCGCCCGCACGCGCGCGCCCACACTGTTCCGATATGAGTAGCCCTCCTCCCCCACCGAGAGCAGGCGGGCCGCATCCCACAGGGTCGATCCCCGGTCGTAGGCCAGCACCGCAATGATCGCGTTGCGCAGATAGCGGTCCGAGGAGGCCCGGATGTCAGCATCGGTGAACAGGTTCTTGAGCGCCGCCACCACGTAGTCGGCGATCACGTCGGCCGGAGCGTCCACCGCGAGCGGGTTGAATCCGCACGTGGGACGCGAGAAGTCGAGCAGCGTGCATGTCCGCCCCGGCGAGACGAGGCTCACCGCGGCCTCGGCCGCATCCCCCTTAGGGTCGAGCACGATCACCGCGCAGCGCTTCCGGCGCAGGTCCTCCGCGATCGTCGCCACCAGGTAGCTGGACTTGCCCTGTTCGACGGCCCCCGGCACAGCCGTGTTCTGCCGGCGTAGCTGCGGGTGGATCGAGACCGCTCCGAGTGCGTCGCGCAGGGTGCCGTCCCCCTGACTGGGCCGGTGGATGAAGGGCGAGGCCGGTGCGAGGGGGAGCCCGGTTCGGGCGAAAGGCACGGTCATGTAATCGATCGATGGGAGCTGCCAGATGGCGGCAAGCTCGGTCGACGCGAACACTCCTCTGCGAAAGGACGGCAACGGATTGCCCTCCCCTCGCTGGACCCGGCGCGTGTAGAGGCCGAGCAGGCCGTGGCGCACCGCGGTTCCGCGCTCGATCAGACGGTTCTCCCGTCCTTCGGCGCGCAGCTCGGAGGCGATTCGCTCGCAGATGCGGCGGTTGGGCGCGACCACGCGCAGGTCAACGAAGAACAGCGGCCTGTGCTGGAGCTCGAGAGCCCCACGAAGCTCGGCATCCTCGACCATCGATCGATCGCGCACGCGCGAGTGCTCCCTGCGCTCACGCGAGAGACGGGCCTCGTGGCGCTTGTATAGACGCTTGGCGAAGCGCTCGAAGAAGGCCGGAGTGGGCGTCATCGCCAGTTGCACGAACGACGGCTCGCCACACGCTCCCATGACCGTGATCAGCCGATTGACGGGCGGCTCCCGGTCATGCTCGAAACGGTCCAGGAGCTTGACGCGCTTGATGAACTCGGCATGCTTCTTCAGCCGCAACACCGCGGGCGGCACGCCGAGCAGGCCGCCGGCCGGGCCCACCCGGCAATTCGGGTAGGCGCTCTGAAGTGCGGTCTGGACCATCCCCCCATCCCCCTCGGGGCAGGTGACCGCAAGCCACGCCGTCGGGGGAACCTCCTGCTGCCCGCCGCCGTCGGGCCGGATCGGCGGCTCCCGGTCCTCGACCGGCCTCGGCAGGCGACGGCGCTCGTCCGCCCCGTATCCGGCGCAGGTGTGATGCACCTCGAGCGAAACGGCCGGCTGACCGAGAAGCAGCCTCCGCCACCAGCGGCGCAGCAGACGCTTGTGGAGGACCTCGAACATCGCCACCACCGCCTCGGCGCTCGCTCGGTCCGTGCGGTAGACCTCGACGCCGAGGCGTACGTAGCGCCGCCGCCCGCGCGCCCGCCAGCGCGCCAGCGCAACGAGGACCGCGGGCACGAGCCCGACTGCGAAAAGCAGCCTCGCGGGCGAGGTTGCCGCCATCGGCGACCAGCCGAGGCCTGCGCGGACAGCCTGCCCGAGAACGCCACCGAGGGCCGATAGAGCAAAGCCCATGACCGCGAATGGGCTTCCCGTCGAAGAACCCCGCAGCAGCCTCCCCGGCCCACCCCCAAAGCACCAAGCGCTCAGCGCGAGTCCCGCCAACACGGCGAGCACGCCAAGCAGTCGCCACAGCAGGAAGCGAAGCACCCACCCCTCCTCCGACCCCGGAGCCTCCGCGGGACAGCGGCGTGCGCCCGGATTGCGCCCTCGCCGGAAAGAGCGGGTCGAAGCCCCTCGCGCGTGCCTGTCAGACGATCAGCGCGGGCGGGTGGCTCGCTCGACCTGCTTGCCGCGCGGCGTCAGGTGCCACGCGTTCGAAGCCCCCTTCTCCTGGCCGTCGCCCGTGTTCTCGATCAGCTTCAAACGCGCCAGCCGGGTCAGGAGCTTTGAGATCTGGCCCTGGTCGGCGATACCCGAGCCTTCCGCGATCTCCCGGTTGCTTGCCCCGGGATGCTCGGCGATCACCATCAGAACGCGCACCGTGCGGTGGGTGAGACGCATGTTCAGGCCGTCGAGCGGGTCCCCGCTTTTCGGGGCGCGGGAGCGAAGGCTGTTCGGGCGATGCTCGAGCTCCCGCATCCGCAGCTCACCGCTCGCCGCTCTCGCTCCGAGATAGGGCAGCACGATCATGCTCATCAGCGCACCGCGCAGATCAGCGAGCGGCTCGCCGCCGCCCTCGAGCAGCCGCGTGTGCAGCACCGCGAAGATCGCGCCCACGACGCCTTCTGCTGTCACCTCCGGTAACTCGTTGGCAGTACTGGCCAGAGAGCGCCCCCGATCGATCGCAACGGCCGCCTCCTCGAGCGCGGCGGCGCGATGTTCGAGGACCTTCGATCCGGCCCCCAGGGCCTCGACGACGCAGACCTTTGCGATCGCCGGCTCGTCGTCCAGGAGAGTCAGGAACGTGTCCAGGCCGGCGCGGATGCCGTCTCGCCATCCCGGCTCCTGCGTGTAGGCATCCACCACCAGCGCGCGTCCGTGGGCGACCGCCTGGTCGAATGCCGCAACGAAACAGTCCTCGCGGTCGGCGAACACGTCGTAGAAGGTCTTGCGCGACACTTTGGCCCGGCCGATCACCTGTGCGACGGTCATCCGCGCATAACCGACCTCCTCGACCGCCTCCATCGCCGCAGCGAGCATGCGAGTGCGCTGGATCTCGGTCACCTGGACCCGGGGCAGCCCGCTCGGACCCGGACGCAATCGCGGGGTCGCTGTGCGTGTCTTATAAACGGAGGCCATCGCTGTCTGGGAGATCCTCGTGTTCAACCAACCGGGGAGTTCTGCTCGTTCAGACCTGCGCCTCGCGGGCTCGGCGCACGCGCAGACGAAGGCCTTCTCAGGCACTTACAGGATGTTTATGGTTCCGAGCGCTGATGTCGAGACCCGTCTCCCACTTTCTCCTGTGACCATCCGAGCGACCGTGGATGGCAGCTGGAAGCGACCGGCATCCGCCCTTCAGGACCAGACGTCCTTGTAGGATTTCGTGGCGGCGATGAGGGCGCGTTTGTGTCGGGCCCCGAGGGTCCGGCTTGCCAGAACCGTCGCCGCGACCAGGCGCCCATTGGGCTGGATGCGGACCAGTCGGCCGTTGGGCTGACGTACGAGCGGACACTCTCGGTCGACGCCGACGACCCGCGCGTTGGCCGACATGCGATCCAGACGTGCGTATTGAGCTGCAGTCACCCCAGCCCTCCTTTCCGTCTATTGGAACGCTACTCCGCCGCAGGAGATGACCGTGCCCGCGAGTGCTTCAAGTGGACGCATTTAGCGGAGTTTTGTTTCGCCAGCCGCGCGTTGTGTGTTGAGCCGGGACCTTCGCCGAGACGGCGTCGGACAGGCGAGGGCCGCGCTCAGGTCACCTATCAGACTGAGTGACGGGCAGGCAAGGGGGACTGGACATATGTTGAGTTGCGGGCGGTTCGCTCCGGTTGGATGCGCCAACTGCCGGTAATGACGCCAGGTCGACGAGACCGGGGAGCCATTCCCCATCTATCGCGGTGCTTGACGCCGCAGTTAGGAGACGCCCATGAACCGTGGCGTCCCACAGACGCGCAAGTCGCTTCCGGGCGACTGCCTCGCCGTAAGCCAGCGTCCCTTCTTGCGGGCCACCGGCAAAACGCTTCGAGCAGCGGCACTGCCCGTGCTCGGGACCGCGTCCGCACTCATCTTCGCGAGCAGCGCCCTTGGCGCGACCGGGGCAGGGCACTCGGGGTCCGCTGGCCCAGCCGGCTCCCGTTCAAACAACGGCCACGCCGGCTGCATGGGTCACAGCGGCGGCGGTGGAACCGAAAGGGTCGTCGTCAAAGAAACGCCCGCCGTTGTCAAAGAAACGCCCGCCGTTGTCAAAGAAGCGCCGAGCGCCGCCAAGGAAACGGCCGGCGGAGGAGCGAGTCCACCGAGCGCAGTCGTCCCGGCAGCCGTCCCCGCCGTCGTCGCGACCACTCCACGGCCGACGGTAGCCGCGACCACGACGCCGAAGAAGGCCGAGAAGAGGACCACCAAGAAGATCACCAAGAGACGCGCGAAAAAGCACCACCCGAGGTCGGGCGAGACCACGGGACGCTCGCTTGCGCGGGCACCCCTCCCGAATAAGCGGGCCGCGTTCACGGGCTGACTAAACCTCGGCGAGGCTGGGTGGCGAGGTCGCCCAGCCTCTTGCGGCTCTCAGCCGGCCGGCGCGGGCACCCCGATGCGGTCCCGCGCCGCCTATGAGAGGCCGCGCGAGGCGAAGCCTTGGCCTGGGTGGGGGCTACAAGCGCGAGACGAGTTCGGCCACGATCTCCGCAGCGGGCTGTCGCTGCTTGGCGAGCGCAACGCTCTGCCCGGCCCACAGCGATAGCGCCTCGATCTCGCCGGTTGTTCCAACGAGCGGGGGCGCGGGGGAATATCGAACGATGGGTTCGCCCGAAGCGAAGTGCGCTATCACCTCCCCTTCTCCCGGTCGACTACCCGGTGGCGGCCGGCCCGCGGCCTCCCACCTCTCAGCCGTTGAGTTGTGGAGGGCGCGGTGAGGAGCGTCCGGCCATCCCACCTCATACAGGTTGGCGTACCACTCTGCATTGGTCTCGGTCGCGGCTATCAGGAGGCGCCGGTAATCCTCGTGGATCGGCATCTCGTCGGCTAAGAGGAACCGGGTGCCGAGCCAAGCGGCCTGTGCACCGAGGGCGAGCACGGCTGCGACTCCACGGGCGTCGCCAATCCCACCGGCCGCGATGACCGGTACCGGTGCCACCGCGTCGACTACCGCTGGCACCAATGGGAGCGTCCCCACACCACCCCACACGTGCCCGCCGGCCTCCCAGCCTTGCGCAACGATCGCGTCCACTCCACATCCGACCGCGCGCCGGGCTTCCTCGGCGCTGCCGACCGTATGCATAACAAGCCCTCCGGCGTCATGCACCACGTCGACGTAGCTTCGGGGATTGCCAAAGATGTCTGCCACGGCTCGGGCTCGTGAGACATTGGCTACAGGGTGCCAGCTCAATCGCCCGCGCGGCGGGAACGGCCTACTCCTGCGGCGACCCCGCCGACGCCTTCGCCTCCCGCTCTCCCCAGCCATTCGCGAGGGCCTCGGCCAGCTCCTCGAGCTCCCCTGCCAGCGCACACACCCGCGCCGCCTCCGCATCCAACGCGTCCGCTGCGTCCTCAACGGCCTCACCGGCCATCCCGTCGATATGGCACGCGAGACGCAGATCGGTAGCGGCTGCCGACATGGCCCTGCAGGCAAGCGTGACTCGTTCGCTTCCTCGGCTGATCCCGACTTCTGCCATGTTCTGCTCCTCTCCTCCCTTGCGATCTGTCGGCAGATAATCCCACAAGCTTGTGCGTTTGTTCGGACCGTCGCGGTCAACATCTAGGCCAGCACCGTCATCTTGGACTGCTTGCGTTCGCGGCCTCTAAAGCGACCTTCCACGCCTTGGAGAACGGTTGGCCCTGCTCGCGCTCGGCGGCGAGGATGCTGCGAACCGGCGCGAAGTCGCTGGGCATCGCTCTAACGTGTCCCTTGCGCCACGGAGAAATGACTCTCTCGACGCCACGCCCCCGGCCTGCCCCCCGGGCGCGGGGGCACAATGACCGGACCAGCAACGTAGGAGTCGCCCGGTATACAGAGCAGCCCCGGCGAGGTTTTCCCCGCAAGATGCGAGATGGTCGGCGCCCAACTGCGTGAGTTCCCGCACAAGCATCTACCGTCCCTCGCGGGGCCATCGCATTACGAGGGAGACGAAGGGAATGTCGGACGCTCACCAGCTCACAGAGGCGGCAAATCCGCCGCCTCGAGGAACTCCCCGAGGATCACGAAGTCGTGAGCAACGGCGACAGTCCGCCCATCGTATGCGGACCGAGAGGGCAGCTCCTGCGCGTCAAGCAGAACGGGCACCTGGAGGCCCTCGTTGAGAGGGTTTGAGCCATCCTGGGTTTGACGGAGACTTTGGTCAGATCACGGTCTCCGTGGAACCCAGGACGGCTCACACGGCCTCCTCGTCGCGATCCTCGAGCTTGATACGCCAATGGATCTCCGTGCCACCATCCTCGAGCGGGATGAACTCGCTGGTCTCGATCGAACGGGGCATCAGGACCGCCCCGGGGAGTGGCGTGAAACGATTGGTCACGTAGCTGAAGGGTCGCCAGTCAAGGTACTCGCGCAGCGCATCGCCAGCAGCCCCGTGCGCACAGTGACTTGCCGCCCCTATACCCATCCGACCGCGGTCGTTCGGCTGGTTCTCGACCGCGGTCTGTACTAGCTGCCAGCGCAACCGCTTGTCGGTGTCGACGAAGTACTGCCAGAGGACGGCCGCAGGAAACGGCATCTGGTAGCTCAGATCCAAATCGGCGTCAGCCGGACCGACGTACTCGCGGCGGCCCTCGCGCATCTGCTGGAGAACGGCATTCAGGTCATGGACGCCCCCGCATGTCTCGCCAAAGGAGTCGTATGTCTCGCGGTGCTGCGGCAGCTCGAATGACGATGGCATGCGCCCTAGACAGGCCTCTGTGAAGAAGGCGTAAGCCGAAGGCCCGCCGGCTTCGCTGATGGTGTTCTTCAAGAGCCGGTGAACAAGAATGACGTCCGGTCCGGCAAGATCCTCGCGACCGTCGTCATCCTCGGTCATGAAGCTTCCGTAATGAGTGACGAACTTGAGGCCGAGCGAGGGGATGGCCGCGCAAGCGTCGCAGCGGCAGGTCGTACCACGCGCCATGTCAAGCAACCGATTGGCGAAGCCGAAGTAGCACACTTCGATCAACTCGACGAACCGCTCGCCATTCTGTAGGGCCTGGGCCTCGGCGTAGCAAAACACGGCATCGCCCTCCAGCTTCACGAACCGCATCGGAGGCGTGAGCCGCTCCCGGATCAGCCTCGTCAGCTCCCGGATGATGGCGTGGGCGTGTTCGAGCTCGGTGCCTGTGAGGAACTCCGTGTATCCCGAGATATCAGCGAGGAGCAGATAGCCCTCCCGAGGGCCAGTGTGGGGATCAGTCATCTCTCGCTCACCTCGGCTGACTCTATATTCGATCCGCAGCGCAGGACAAGGTGCGCCCGGACGTTCTGGCCCACGCGATGGGGGGCCGCCCGTCGGCGACCGCAGGCCCTAGTCGGAATGGCATGGCTCGTAGCGGCAGACCGCCCCTGCTGTCTGACTACCGTTTCCCACCGAAGGCAGGCGTCTCGATGACCGGGCCTCGCGCTGTCGCT